>Ga0256404_1005905_pt1 | contig 20954 bp, 5 predicted proteins | sample RumenRJG_01DNA_FD_185990 | JGI IMG/M metagenome (GOLD analysis project Ga0256404, IMG submission 185990) | Bovine rumen microbial communities from Lethbridge, Alberta, Canada - RJG_01 | ecosystem: Host-associated > Mammals > Digestive system > Stomach > Rumen | place: Canada: Alberta | collected...
CCGGAGACAGAAAGACCTGCGTCTTGTCCTTGAGTCTTCTGAAGGATTTGCTGTGCAGGATCCTGTCCCTGTCTCTCTGAAAGACAGGCCGGATATCACATTGTTCTTCAGGGATCGATCTGCCTTTTGATTCAGCGGAAAAAGCAGCCCAGGGGGCAAGGATCTCTTTTTCTCTTAATTCCAGTTCTTCTCTGATCGTCAATGGAAGGCCTCTTTTACTACTTGTGAATACCGAAATGAAAACAGAATTGTCAGCTCCCTCCGCCCCTGAACGGGCCAAATAGAGTCTAATTTTATTATTCTTCGCTCTCTTCGATTTTCCTTTTACAAAATAAATATTTTTAATTTATAGGTTGACATTTGAATATATAACTAATAAAATAACATTTGTTCGCAGGAGTGGCGGAATGGCAGACGCGCAGGCTTCAGGTGCCTGTTATGGCAACATAGTGTGGGTTCAAGTCCCATCTCCTGCATCCCCAATTAAATATTCGGGAGTGCGCGGAAGTGTCGGAACTGGCAGACGAGCAAGACTAAGGATCTTGTGGTGGGTACACCGTGTGGGTTCAAGTCCCATCTTCCGCAGTTAAGTCGGGAACAGAAATGTTCCCGATTTTTTATGTCATGGTTAGGGCTCGCATGGCGATCTGCTGCGCCGCACAGCTTATCGCAATTGGGCTGTCGCAATAAGCAAAAATTCAAAACCGTAAGAATGCTGAAGTAGTGCCGGAGATGATAGCATCCCTGGCATTACTTCAGCAGAATGAAAAAATACAACGAATTTTAAAAGGGCGTGAAGCACTGGCTCAGAATCTGAAGTCTATCCAGAAACTCTGTCCCACAAGATTATAACTTTTTAATTCTCGTGGGGTCGACAAACTAACTGTCCAAATTTCCGCCCCCACAATATACAAACTTTTCCATTTCCGTGGGACCGACAATACAATTGTCCAAAAATTCGACCCCCCGCAGCGCAGCGGCTCGCGTTGCGGGCCTTGATTTCCGTGGGGCCAAGTCCCCCACAAAAAGTCCTTCGCTTAATGCAACAGCCCCATTGACCGTTAGCCGGTAAATACATCTTCGTGCAAGCACGAGATGTGCTTGGCGGCTTATCGCACAAAAAAAAGTATGAAAACTAAGTTTTCATACGTTTTTCTAATGGAACCGACGGGGCTCGAACCCATGACCTCCCGCACGTCAAGCGGACGCTCATCCCAGCTGAGCTACGGTTCCATATTTCATGATCGCCCCGAAAGAGACAGTGGAACCGACGGGGCTCGAACCCGTGACCTCTCGCGTGTGAGGCGAACGCTCATCCCAGCTGAGCTACGGTTCCTTGACCCTGTGCGATTCTCTCTGACCTCGCCTTCAGAGTACTTTAGTATATTATTACATCGGAATGGATATGTCAATTCTTTTTTTAGAATTATTCTCCCTGCAATTCCATGAGCTGTAAAAGGTACGGGATCGTCGATTCAAAATGAATTCCGTAGCGCGGGTCATCCGAATCCTTTTTTGTCACTCTGATCGTCTCCGCTGTATAGTCTGCAGCGATCCTGAATGCGTCTTCCGGTCCCTTTCCGCTCACCAGCGCTCCTGCTGTCACGGCAGAGAAAAGGTCCCCCGTACCGTGATAAGAGACGTCGACCATTCTGTTCTGATAGGAGTAAGCGTGCCCTGAACTGCGGTTTACTCCCTGGTATCCGATCATGCCGCCGGAATAGGAAACGCCTGTCACGATCGCATTGGCGGCTCCCAGGCCGCACACCCGTTCCGCCAGTTCCACTATGTAATCTTCGTCGTACTCCTCTTTATACTCTGTTCCGGTCATGAGGCACGCCTCTGTTATATTGGGAACGGCGTAATCCGCTATTTTGCACAGTTCTGCGCAGCGCACTCCGTAGTCTTCACTGATTCCCGCGTATGCTCTTCCGTGGTCTCCGAATACGGGGTCGACAAACAACAGAGTGTCTTCGTTCCTGAACAGATCTATCACTTTCATGACCAGTTCTATGTCCTCAGCTGTCCCCAGATACCCCGTATAGATTCCGTCAAATGTAACGCCGTTGTCCTTCCACTGCTCTGCGAAGGGCAGGATCGTATCTGTAAGATCCCGCTTTTTGTAGTCCGCAAACATTGTGTGCGTCGAGAGTATTGCGGTCGGAAGCACCGCAGTCTCGATCCCCATCGCAGAGAGGACCGGCAGCGCGATCGTGATCGAACACTTGCCAAAACATGAAATATCCTGGATCGTAAGGATTCTCTTCATTTTTACCTCATATATGCCGCTTCTGACTGATTCCTATTTCTTTCCGTCATCTGTATTTTGCCAAAATACAGATGCATGTAGTTGTATTATACTATTTCCCTTTGCGCATTTCATCCGGCAATACAGTTTAAAAAGGGGAGAAGCCGTTAAGCTCCTCCCCTCGATCGCAACAACCCTGAAAGGCTCTATTGAGCCTTAACCATGCTTATCTGCGCCTTCTCCTGTAGAGTACGGCTCCAAGTCCGGCGATTCCTGCTGCGAGCAGCGCGCCTAATACTGCAAGCGGAGCCTCGTCTCCGGTGCGGTTCGGCGGCGGAGGAATCAGAGTATTGGTGAAGGTCGCTTCCACAGATTCTCCTGTATAGACCTGCGTAGTCAGCGTTCTTCCCTTACCTTCATCGACCGCGCTGCCCTTGTAAACGATCCTGTAACTTGCGTTATATCTCTCGTTTTCAGGCTCCGTCAGAGTGTAAGTGAACCGGTTGCCCTCTGCGTCGCAGACCGGTACCGCCGCCCATGTTGTGCGGTCTGTCCAGTCGTTTGCATTACTGAGTTTCGTCGAGTACTTCAATCCCTTGATCTTGATCTCTTCACCCTTCAAAGTTGTTGTCAGTTTGATTTCGATCGATCCCGGTCTGCGATTGTCATTTGTGACCTTCCAGACTTTGGAGACTTCAAGAGATCCTGTGACCACCTTGTTGACGATCACGGTCTTATAGCCGTCTTCTTCCGAGCCCTCCGTGGCGGATGTGTAGTTATATGCCGTCACGGCGCCGGAGGTCTCATCGTCCCCGTAAGTGACCTTGTGGACCACATTGCCGGTCGTGATGCTCACCTCGACAGCTCTGTACTTATACGGATTGCCTTCCTTGTCATACTTGGGAAGTCCTTCCCAGGTATGCTTCCAGTCGTTCTCGGGTGTCAGTTCATAAGATCTCGCCTCAGCAGGATCCTGAACGTCCTCCCAATCAGTACCTTCTTTCATTCTCTGCAGTTTGACCGTAACAGCCTTGACATCTTTGCTTATGTCAAACACGTCCCCTTCGAACTGCTTCTCGGCGCTGAAATTCGTTACGATCAGCTCATTTCTGAACCTGATCTTCACCGGCTCTTTCGATCCGGTCTCTTCAGTTCCGCTCTCTTCAGCTCCGGAATCCGCGTCGCTGATCTGTGCAGTGCCCTGCGCGCCTTCCTTCTCCGCTTCGCCGCCTATGCTCACATATGCTTTGTAGTCGCCCGAAGTGGGTTCTGTGAAGGTATAGGTGATTGCGTTGCCGGCTGCGTCATAGACAGGAACGTCTATCCAGGTCTGATCGTCGGCCCAGTTGTTTGCCTCATTGAGGATTGTGCTGTCTGCGATCTCTCCGATCTCCTTGCCGTCGGCTTCCGCTTTCAGCGTGATCGTGATCTCGTCCGGTCTGACATTGACTGCATCCTCGTTATCTGTCCACTCTTTCTCCACTGCAAGGCTGCCGCGGATCAACGTGTTTTTGATCTCTGACAGGTCTCTTGCCACAGCTTCCTTCTCCGACTCGTCTGTTCCGGGGGTGTGCTTTTCGGTAATTTCGTAGCCGCCCACCTTGCCGTCACTGACCTCAACAGTCTTTCCGTTCACTGTAATGGAGGTCTCCACCGCACGGTATGTATACGGTTTGCTGTTTACATCATAGGCGGGAAGTCCGTCTACAGAGCCCTGTCCGAAGACTTCGCCGGGCTTTCTCTCAAGTGTCAGGGTGACCGGCTTATTATTCTGCTTCACCTCAGACCAGGTACTTCCGTCGATAGAGCTCTCGATCCGGAAAGTAACCGCGGTCACGGAAGCCGCGATATCCGCCAGGTCATCGTCCCACTCTTTGGTGACGTCCAGTCCGGTCTCGACCGGCGTGTTCGTCACTTCCAGACCGTTTTCATCGATCTCGTAGCCATAGTAGTCCTTGACATCAATGCCGTTGATCTTAGTCTCTTTGACCGTGTACGTGATCACGCTGCCGACAAGACCTTTCTTGTATACCGCAAGATTCGACCAGCTGACTGTCCAAGTGCCGTCTTCTCCTTCAGTCACTTCTTCAGGTTTGACTTCCGCACCCGTATCGTCTTCGGTAACAGCCTCTGTCACTTTATTGCCATCGCCGTCCACATAAGTCTCGAACAGTGTGAATTCAATAGTCTCAGGACGCTTGCCGCTCTTGTTGTTCTGATCGTTCCAGATCTTCTTGGCTGTCACAGAAGTCCTCACCGGCTTGTGCGTGTTGGTATACGTATCCGTGACCGTCTTGCCCTCTGCAGTCTCTGTACTGCCTGTGACGCCTTCTCCGGTCACTGTAACTTCTACGCCTTCCGTCTCGATCTCGAACGAAGGAACGTACTTCCCGAAAAGCTCTGTCTCCTTGTCCTTGTCATCATCGAGAATCTCTGTGATCACATAGGTGATCTTGTTTCCGAACACATCCATTACCGGAACTTCGATCGGTTCGAGGTCTTCGCCCCAGTTATTGCCTGCATTCAGTTCTACGATCGTCTCGTAGTCAAAATAGTCCGTGCCTTCAGCCTTGATCCTGATCTTGATCGCCGTCGGCCTGTCTCCGTACCGGTTTCCTTCATCCTGCCAGTCTTTGACAGGTTTCAGTTTCCCCTTGACCGCCGTGTTGGTGATCGTGGAAGTATCGAACTCCTCGTCCTCGGAAGGCTCGTCTTCGTCCTCTTCGGATTCGTCGCTGCCATCTTCCTGTGCGGAGTGGATCTCAGTCACTTTGTAACCGCCGATTGCATCGCCACTGATATCGATATCATGTGTCGCGCCGTCCTTGTCCCTGACGGTCATCATGATCTCCACCGCGCGATAGCTGTAAGCATTGCCGTTCGGGTCATTCCTGGGAAGTCCCGTCACGCTCCTGGCCTCTGTTTCATCGCGATTAATTACGATCGTCACATCAGTCGCCGCGCCTTTGACTTTCTTCACCACATTTTCCCAGCTGTTCTCATCCGAAGGATCGACTGATCTCTGGACCTGGAATGTCACAGACACTATGCGCTCGTCCGCGTCAAGACTCGGAAGCTCGCCGGCCCAGACCTTTTGGACCTTGACGCCCTTAGTCTGAGGCGTGTTCGTGATCGTCAGCGACTGTTTGCCGCTCGACGTCTCTTTGTCCCGCGCGATCACAACGTTATAGCCCTTGAGTTCTTTTCCATCGGGCAGTGTTTCCTTCGCATAGTAGACGATCTCTGTCTCGGTCTCATTGCCGTCGGAATCCTTTTCCACCTTATACCTGGGCAGATCCGTCCACTTTGCCTTCCAGCTGTTATTCTTGTCTAATGTCTTCTTCTCAACAGTGTTTCCGTCTGCATCTTTTGCCTCTGCGGTGCACTCTTCATCCGTGTAGAGCATGACTTCGATCGAAAGAGGTCTGTCGGAGAAAGCGTCTTCTTCATCATTCCAGATCTTTTCGACTTCCACTTCAATGTTCTCGGGATCACGGACTGTGACTGCGTCCACATAGCCTGTATCCTCAGGTACGGACGCCTTAAATCCGGGCACCTTCAGAAGCCACTTGCCCTCCTCGAGTTTCCGGATGTTGGTTCCTTCCGCCAGCGCTCCTTCGATGCCGAAGCCTTCGACAGCCCCCGTCTCGACGATCACGTATTCCATAAAGAACTGGAGTCCGGTTTTCTCTGCTTTGCCATTTGCGCCGGTGGTCAGTACTGCCGCTATCTTGCTGTCAGAGAGTTCCTGATCCTTTCCGGTGTCATGTACAAAAGGTCCGTAGATCGTAAACTCCGCGCCTTCCACGGGCTTTCCGTCGACCCGGCTGACCTTGGTCAGTTCCAGCTTGCGCTTAAGGTTGTATCCGATATCCTTTGTCATATCAAACACATCCTTGGTCTGATGCAGGAAGAACTGCTCCGTTCTGACAGAAGCTGCAGAACCTTCGAAGTTGTCGTCCTTCTGATCATTCTCAGGAATACTTCCGGGTACATAGGAACCTCTGGGATCCACATTGTTCCCCGTCTTCGTGAAGGTACTGCCTTTATAGGCGATATCCACAAAACACGTATATGGATTCTTGCCGATCAGTTTGCCTGCAGTGCCGTCATTCCAATTCTCATAATCTGTGCTGTTATTTCTGAGCTTCGCCGCTGTGAGCTCATCAAACTCAAAGTGCGCGATACCGTAGTCGGGACCGCTGCCTGTCTCCGTGAACGAACCGTCCCTTGTCTCGGAGGTGCTGAAATTCTTCTGATCCGAGATATCGATCTTCACGCCCAGATCATCGATCAGCTGCTTGACGATGTCGAAACCGAGATACCAGCTCTGGTCGCCATCGTCCTGCCAGCCGTTGTCATCCGCGTCGATCCAGACATCGCCGCCAACCTTGACCTTGGGAGGTGCGATCGTCACTTCCACCTGGTTGCTGCTCAGAGGATCATTGGACCTTGCTTTGTCCGCTGTACTGGGCGGTGAGAATGTGCTGAAGCCGAAGTTGAAGTCATTGGCCGCGTTGGTAAATACGATCTCGTTAAGTTCTTCCGCCTCCCGGTAATCAGTGAGCGCCGTGTACTCGATCCGGATGCTCTTGTTCCCTTCGAGGACGACAGTTCTGCTGTCCGAAGTGTCCACAACATTTGTGGGGTCGTAATTGAACGCCACGATAAAGGCTGTCGCTTTTTCAGGCTGGTCCGTACTCCACCCATCCGGGCACTCGGTCTTGGCCTTTGTGATCAGCGTTTCTATATCGCCTGCACCAAGTTGTGAAGCATCTCCGCTATAGTAATAGACCGTATAATCCGAGCACTCCTGACCGTTTACCGTCACCGAACCCATTGTGTCAAAATAGAGCGGCCAATTGGATCCTCTTCCGGTGTTATTGATTCGCTGGTCACCCACGACGGGCAAAATATCCATTACTACCAGATTGGTGCGCTTGCTGGGCGACAGGTTGTTGATATCCAGCTGATAGTGCATCCTTCTCTGGTCGTCATCATCCTCATCATTGACAATGACAGATACCTTGTCTGTGCGGTATACGCCTCCGTCTGCCGGTCCGTACTCCGCCTTGACGCAGACCAGCTGGTTGTCGGAGACCCAGTTGTTCTCATGCCAGTCTGCCAGGTAGCCGTATTTACCCTGCTCGCCGAGGGCATCCTTCAGCGCCTGGGCGCGGTTGCTGCTGCAATCCAGCGCTGTCGCGATCGAGACAAGTTCACTTGCCCAGAGGCCGTCATCGTCTCGGATGACCGCGCCGGTCGAATTATCGCTGGTGGCAACTCCGACCTCTTTACTGGTCGTGAAAGCAAAGTTTCTCATCACAGTGCCGTAATTGGTCACTGCGTTTGTCACAGTTGCTGTCAGTTCCACGGTAATAGATTCACCGTCTGCGATCGTCCCGCCGAATACGATATTGACATACTGGCTGTCACCTGCGTATCCGGTCGACACGGTGGGATTGTCGGCGATCGTACCCGGTCTGTCGACCACATTCACAAACTTGGTATCCTGATCGACCACCATTCCCTGAGGCAGAAGATCCACAATGATCGGATCTGTGAAGTCAAGCGGTTCTCCCGTCACATTCTTCACTGTAAGACGGTAAGTGATGGAATCGCCGAGCTCGAACGGCACATCCTGATCGGGTCCGGTCTTACTGAACTTGATCTTCGGTGCCCGGGCGCCATCCACTATCGTTTCCGCATCGTCCCTGGCTGTCAGTGTCTCAGGCTTCTGTTTGTCTCCTCTGGAGTCACTGGGCGTATAGGTAAGCACCGTGTCCGCTTTATTAATGATCTTCTTAACAGCTGTCACAACGCCGTCTTCAGGTTTTTCCTGTTTGAAGACAGTTGCCTTCACGACCGTATTTCCGGCTTTGAAGTTCTGTCCGAGCGCAAAGCCGGTATCAGTCTTAAGATCCGGGGAGCTGTACTCCACGCAGAAGGATTTGATCTTCTCTCCGCCTGCGCTTACCGGTTTGACGGAAATATTGCCTTCCGATACATTGACCGGATTCTCTTTGTATTCTGCGCCGTCAAATCCAACGAAAGTGACAGTTGCAAAAACAGCGTAATCCTTATCGGGGTTTGCCCCCTTAAGATACTTGTCCATCGTTCCCTGTCCGACGATGACCTCGGTAATGTCGTACCACTCCTGAGAGAGAGTCGCGTTCGAGGGCTCCGCAGACAGTCCGGAATCGTTGAGTTTAAATGCGTCGAGCGCATACCCGTTCGCGGTGTCCGGTGCAAGAGTGTAAGTCAGTTCAGCCTCTTTGATCGTCAGGCTGTCAACATGATCCTTGTCCACCGACTTTGTGAGCTTAACCGATGCGCTTCCTTTGTTGTTGACAAAGGTTACCTTGTACTCATCTTCGTAGTTTTCTTCCGGCACGGAGAAGACTTTGTAGTAAACAACGTGGGAGTCCTCTTTGATGATACTGTAATCATCCGATGTGACACCGGAGCCTTCACCGTCAATCGCGTGGTCCTCCACTGCCAGATAGGTCTTGCCGGGCCGGATATACTGTTTGTTAGTGTAGGTCGAACTGACCGTCTTCCCTTCAATATACTTATTGGCCGCCTTTGCATCCTCAATAAGCGCGTCGATCTCCTCTTCCGTCAGTGTCTCATTCGTGCCGTTCGGAACTTCATAGACGTGGAATTCCACATTGGGGTTCTGTACAGTCCCGCTGAAGTCTTCCTTTTCCACGATCAGTTTGAGGAACGGAATATTGTAGCCGGTATAGGTGTAGGTCTTATTGTTGTCAAAACTGCTTCCGAGCACATAGAGCGTGCGTCCGTCGGAAGACATGTCGGTCGTAAGCGCCGTATCGCCCTCATAGACTCCGTAAAGTCCGACATAACCTGCTACGTCATTGGTCTCGGCGATCGCGTAATCATATCCCTTGAGGATCATGAATTTCGCCTTGCCCTGCTCATCTGTGGTCTCAGCGGAATGCCAGGTATTCCAGTTTTCACCGTCAGAAGTTTTGTAGTACATCTGGAACCTGGCGCCCTTAAGCTTCGTGAGCACAGAGGCTTCCGGAAGACCGCCGTATTTGAGGATCTCGATCTCAATTCCCTCGTAGTTAGGCAGTGCATACTCGTTGTCCGCAGATCCGGGACCGTTAAACTTATACGTGAGGTTCTGTCCGGGTTTAAGGCCCTCCACCTTAACAGAGGCATTTTCTTCATCGATGGTGTATTTCTTTCCCTCGATCTCAGGCGCTTTCACCTCGTGGATAAAGTAGGTCTCGCCGCCTTCGCCTTCGAGCGGAATGACCGCAGTATAGGAGCCGTCCCCGTTATCAATTACTTCCGCTTTGGAAACGACTGTCTTTCCGTCTTCCTTCAGCACCTCGAAAGAAGCGCCTGTGAGCCTTTCTCCGGTTGTGCCGTCATACTTGAGGATCGTGACGCGCCCCTCAAGAAGAATATTGGTGACTGTAACAGATACATCTGCATCTGTCTCGGGAATCACTATTTTATACTTGCCTTCTTCAGGAGGGCACGCCCGGCCGTTAACTTTCACCTCTTTGATGAGATAGCCTTCTGCCTGATTCTCCTCCAGATAATAAGTCCCATTCTGCGAAAGGTCAGGGAACACAGCCTGGGTCTTTTCGATCGAGCCGTCGCTCTTCACAGTTCCGGCGGCCTTGTCCTTGCCGGTCTCGGCGGGAATTTCATTGCCTTTGTCATCCTTCAGGGTGAAGGAGAAGCTGTAATTTCTTGCAGGAACACTGCCAAAATCCACCTCTTTGTCAATGACCATCCTGACCTTGGGAAGATCCTTGAACTCCAGTTCTCCTGTCGCGGCTTCGGATCTGTTTATCGTATAGTTATCCGACTCTCCCGGCTCCTTGATCTCAAGCTTCAATCCGCCGGTCATCACGATCATCTTTCCGACCGTGTTGAGTTCATAATGAGCGGGTGCTTTGGACTCTACCGCATAGTAGATACCGGGCTTCAGACCGCTCTTTGTGACAGAGCCGTCATCTCCCGCTGTCGTCAGAGTGTCAATTTTGGTCCAGGTATCGTCGTCTTCCGAGAATGCAGGAACCGTATACGGTTCTTCACTTGTTGCGTCGAATGCGGCCGCATCAAATGCATGGTAATAAAGGGCAAACTCTGCGCCTGCCAGATATTTGACCGGGTCCTTCTGCAGATCAGACTTGATCAGCTTCAGGTTCACATTCCTGACGTTCGGAATAGTAAAAGTAAAGCCCTTCTTGTAGTCCTTATCCTCGATGACCTTCTCATGCAGTTTGGAACCGTCGATACTGCTCTGTCCGCTCGGTTTCGATGTCGTCGTATAGCTGAGCGGATACCCGGTGCCGTCGACCAATGCCGCGTAATCCGGATTCTGCTCCTTGAACAGATTGACAAAATACTCATTCGTGAATCCGTTCGGCGCACTCGTCTCAGTAAGTACGAACGTGGTGTCCGCAGGCAGCACCGTGAACCTGGCTGTGCCGCCGCTGGTCGATGCCGTCTGATTATAAGTTGTTCCGCTCTTCGACTTTAGCGAGAATGTTGCTGCTGCCGCAACAGTATTCCCGTTAGTGTCTTTCTTTTCGATCGTCACTTCCGGTCTGGCCGGGCTGTAGGTCGTGAAGACCTGCGTCTTATCGGACACGACCACCGTGAAGTGGAAAGCAAAGCCTTTGTTGGGATAGAAATTCTCGTAACCGGCTGCTGCCGTCGTCATGACAGCTCTGTACTCGCCCGGCTCAAGCCCTTCTTCGAAGGAAAAGCCGTTTCCGTCCGTCTTGAAGCTCTCCGCGCTGTCGATCTTCTTGTTTGCTGTCGGGCTCCAGTACTCCCATTTCCCGGTGCTCTCGTTATACCGCTCAAGGGAGAAACTGACCTCCTTGGAGATGAACAGTGACGGGTTGTCGCTGTGAAGGGTCTCCAGGTCTTCGTGCAGCAGCTCATACCCCGCCAGTTCGGGATCGTAGCCGAAATGGCGAAGGACAACGGAATTATTATTAGCCAGATAATCTACGATCGCAACGGAAGCCGATGCATTAGCAGTGTAATCATCCCTTATGCCTTCTGCCTCATCACAGAATCCCGCGCTGCTGTGTTCAAGATCAGCCACCGCGTATTTGACGTTGCCAAGGCTCAGGGAGCTTGGGATAAATGTGATCTGCAGGTTGTGATCGTGCAGGTCCAGATGATATTTAGACGATCCGGAGATCTCTACCAGGACTGCATTGAGCACAAAGGTACCCTTGATCTTGGTCCGATTTCCATTCGCGTCTTCAATCGGTTTTCCGTCAGGTCCCACGACATACGGATAGTCCACATCGTAGCCGGAATCCGCCGCACTCTTGAATGTGATGATATGCTCACGCTGATCCGGGAATCTTCGCTCGATCTCGTCGAAGATCTGCCATGCATCCAATGCGCGGGATACGCCGTATCCGGTCGAAGGTCCTCCGTCTACCAGGTTCTCGTCACCGGTGGTGATCGTATCGAGCAGATAGACCTTGTTGGGGTCAGATGCATTCACGGCGTACAGTTCAAATGTCGCGTTGGGCATCAGCACAAAGTCACTTCTTGAAAGGTCCTGCCTGCCGGCAGTCTCTTCCTTCTGCATCCACTTGGTGAACTCGATATAGGCCCTGTTGTCCAGTTCAAGGGGACCTATCCCCGGACCTATCTCCCTTTCGTCCTCGACGTCATAATAATTGATCGTATTTTTCTTCAGGCCGCCGGGATAAACCTTCGTCGATCTGCCGCCGTTGGAGTTATTTGTATAGTTTGTCCCTTCATTTGGAAAGAGCACATAATTCTCTGAATCTTTGATGGTGTAGCCTGCAGGAGCCTTGTCCTCCACCAGCCAGTAGACAATATTATCAGCGTTTTCCAGAATATCCGTCTGGAATTCGCCGGTCTGTGCCACATCCTCATGGATCCAGGTACCTGACGTGTACTGTCCCACCACTGTGCAGTTTGCTGCATCAAAAGTGAGCTCTCCCCCGTTTGTGCCTGCGGGGAGAACCTGTTTATAGAGTGTGAAATCAGCGCCGTCCAGCTTGATCTGTCTCCCTTCGTCATATTTTGTGACGTGGATCTGCGTCCAGGGAATCTCGTTGTCGATCTCTCCCGTGTACTTGGGATCCGTCGCGCTGGTGAGCGCCGCCTTGCTGAGGGTATCGACTTCTGCCTGTGTCAGTGTCTGAGGGCAGCTTCCGTCAATCTTCTGAAGATAATCGCCCTCTACAGGCACCATGTATTTATACTCTTCCCGGTCCGGTATGCTGACTTCGATGGCCACAAAACCATCCGCTGAAAACTTAAGTTTGCCAAAAGAGACCTGGCCGTTTTTGTCGGTCACGCCGGTCGTGAGATAAGTATAGGTTCCGTCTCCGTTATTCTGGTAAAGCGCGATCTCAGCGCCTTCCAGCTCATATTTAAGTCCAGTGAGCTCATACTCACGCGTGTTGTAGTATTTTTTGACCACGTCTACGGACATATACTGGTGGTTCTCAATATATCCCGCATCTGCGGTCCCGCCGCTGATCAGCACAGGGTGTTCGCTTGAATTCGGATTGTCAGTATAGTAGGTGTCAGCCTGGCCCGCTGTGTAGACTTCTTTCACAACATAGCTGATCCTGCTTCCGTTTTCATCATAGACCGGAAGGCCCTCGAATTTAGCCTGGCCGTTGACAGAAGCGCCCTGGCTGTCATTGGCGCCTGTGACTGCCCGTTTGATTGGATTGCCCACAGGATTTCCGCTCTCATCTGCCTTATAGACATCCATGTAGAATCCGTTGAGCGCTGAGCCGGTGAGCTCATTGTTGTCCTTGTCGAACAGCTTTTTGGTAACAATGAGGTCTCCCTTGTTGTAAATGTTGACGATCGCGTCCAGATCGATCATGACGTCCCCGGACTGCGCCGGTTTTCCTACGTTGTTCGGGCCAAAATAGAACTTACCGTCGCTGTAAAAGCCTTTTCCCGCGTACAGATCAGGCAGATCATCCGGATAAGCGATACCATCCGCCTTTGTATCTTCATGGAGATAGTACTCCCCTTCCGGAAGGCTCACCGTCGATGTCCCGTCCGCTTTGATCGTGACAGTATTTCCATTTGCGTCTTTTACAGGCACAAACACATTGTTCTCTTTGACATAGACAGAGAAAGTGACACCGCTCAGCTTCTTTGCCTGTGCGTCTGTTTCATTTTCTCCCCTGACCTTCTTCTGCAGGCGGATCTTCTGATAAGGCGTGTCCTTAAAAGTGAAGACCAGGTCTTCCTCCTTCACTTCCGTGCCGTCTTCTTTGACGATCTTGAAGTTCCCGTTCTCCATTACGACATGCCAGCCCGAAGTATTAATGCTCTGCGGCTGTGCGTCCTTGTAGTACCCTGCAGGGACTTCTGTCTCTGTGATGGTATATTCATGGCCAAGATCGATCTTCACGTAAACTGCGCCGGAATTCTTAGTCGTTACAGTCTGTTTCTTTCCGCTTTCATCGGAGATCTCAAATTTGGCGCCTGCAAGCTCCGTACTGTCGCTGAACTTGTCCTGCTTGATGACCCCGAGCCGGATCTCCTGTTTGACGTTGTAAGTCACAGGCGTCAGCGTACCGCCGCTCTGCGCCGTAAAGGAGCCGACACTGAGAGCGTCAGTCTCTGCTCCGCCAATTGTGATCTTGGAATCTGTGATCCAGGTGTATCCCGTGTCCGGGTTCTGTTCCACTACATAATAGGTGTAGACCCTTCCCCTTGCGTCTGCAGAGACAAGACCGCTGAAGGTCAGCTTGCCGTTCGCGTCGGTAGTCCCGGTGGCAACAGCCTGTGCACTATCTGTTCCGGCTGCGACGCGGTAAAGCCTGAACTCTTTGTCGCCCCCCGCGGCTTCTGTATACGCACCGGAGACAACGTTCAGCTCCGCTTTCTTTTTGGTCAGCTCGATAAAACCGCCCCTGCGGTTCTTCATGACAATTTTGTTCTGAGGATCAAGGATGGTCCCGTCGGCAGGTATGATCTCATCGGAGTAAGCTTTATTGCTCCCGTTTCCGGGATTTCCGTCCAGGTCAAAATAGTCGCTCGGGATCGTCTCCATAAAGCGGTATTTGATCTTTCTGTTCTGCGAATCATACTCGGCGACCTTGACGGTAGTTCCGCCTTTGTTGTCGATGCTGTGGGTGCTCACATCCTCCCATTCTGTCCATCTTGTCCCCGCTTCGTCCAGAGCGTAGCAGCGCTGCAGCACAAATGCGTTCGCGAACTTCCGGTAGTCGTCTGTCACGTCCTTGAAATTGTTGGGATCCGCAACCGTGCTGTACTGCTTCAGAAGAGAGATTTCCTTCGCGTTCAGGTGGTTTGTGACCTGCACTGCCGCGTCAGAAGTGTTGTTGGCCGTGACCGTAACTTCCTTTACTTCCTCGGATTTGATGTAGCCCTGAGGCGCAGAGATCTCCCACAGATAGTAAGTTCCGGGTACAAGGCGCTTAAACGACGCATCCCCGCTGTTATTTGTCGTCGCGGTGAGCGCATTTCCTGCTGCGTCCTTAACCGGCTGTGTATGCTGACGGTCCCTGAACAGGCCGAAAACAGCCCCCGGCACAGGCAGCGCGTTATTGGAGTCGTCTGTCTTGTGGACCTTGACTCCTCCCAGTTTCTCTTTGTTGTCAAATGACGCCGTTACTGTTCCATCCTCGTTGACGGTAATTGTCTTCTCAGCGCCTCCCTGAGCATCTGTATAAGCAGGCCTCCCTGTCTCTTTGATCACATAGGTCCCTGCGTTCAGATAGAAATCGATCCATCCCTCGTTTCCGTTCGATGCAGACTTCGCCTGCTCAGGATCGACCGTCACAATATTCCCGCTCGGAATCTTCTTAAACTTGTTATTATCCGAAGCGTCCTTGTACCAGAGGACTGCCGGCGTTGTGCCGTCGCTCTCATAGACCTCAAAAGTGGCCGGTCCGGTCACAAAACCTTTAGAGGCCGTGTACAGATTTCTGAGTCCGCTGTCATAATTAACGATGTATTTCTCGATCTTAATGTTTCCCGGCGGAATATAACCGGGCACCGTGGTCTCAGCGTCGTCTTCTCTCGTCTCTTTGACGGTATTCTGTCCATGCAGCTGATACCTGATCTTCGCTTCGTTCTCGGCTGTCGCCTTGGCGTCATCCTTACTGACATTCTCGTAATACCAGATCATGAACTCATCGTAAGGATAGACTACATCCACATTGTATTCCGAGTATGCGGGCGCGGTCTCTGCCACTCCCTTAGTATTGCTGCCTACAACAGCATAGGGAAGGACCGTTTCCGTGCCCGGCTGCACCGTGATGGCCTTGGGATTACCCCCCTCATCAGCAGAACTGCCGTCTTTGTAAACATATCCCTCCTTGGCCGGAGTGACTGTCATGGATATCTCTGAAAGCGTTGTCCCGTTGTGCAGCGTAAGTGTCGGAGCATCCGTCAGCCTGATATCATTTTCGAAAGGGACACGGCCGGGTCTTGTGTAGACATTGTCGTCGCCCACAGGCACGCCGTTTACATCAAGACCGTACTTGATCAGATAATGAACAGTTACCGTTGCCGGGTCCGTGCTCTTATCGATCGTATAGTTCTTAGGCTCGTCAAAAGGAGACTTGGTCAGAGTCCACTCATCAGGCGTAGACAGAACGATCTCCTCAGTCGAGTCCGTCACTGTTTTGGAATACTGCTTCGTCGTCCAGTCTTCGTTTATGCGCACGTCAAAATCTGCACTGAACGTTACTTCGGCCTCGCCGAGAACAGTGCCGTCCGGCAGTTCGCCGTTTCCTTCGATCCTCGCATTGATGTCAAGATTTATAGAATTACTGTTTGTCGCATCCCTGTGATCTTTGGTCAGGACGATCTCCCAGATATTATTCTCCGCGTCGATCTGCGTGAAATGATCTGCGACGCCCTGCGTTTTGATCTTTGTAAACACGACATTCTCAGGAAGCTTCAGATAGATCCTGATGTTCTTCCACTCGCTGAACATCACCTCTGAATTCTGTCCGTCATACTTATACGCCGCAGCCGCCTGCATGCTGACGTATATGTTGTAGCCGATATTGTTGCCGGCGCGGGTCACATCATACGGATCTGTGTTGTGCTTGTCATCCGTGAGCGTAACAGTGAAAGTGCGCGCAGTCCCGTTCTCGCCGTAGAGCTGTTCCGCCAGTTCTTCCGGAGAGACGGCAGATTTGGTCTCACCGTCTTTTGTGTCCCCCAAGGCACCCTTTTTATCATCAGCGGTCTTTTCTGAGCGTTCTGCGTTCTCTTTATGCTGATCGCCCGTATCAGCGTCCTGTTCCGAATCTTTTGACTCTTCCGTTTCCGGTTTGTCTTCTTCATCGGTGTTTTCAGTCTGTTCTGCTTCATCCGCATCTTCAGGCTGATCCGAATCATCCTTATCCTCAGATTGATCCGCTTCGTCCTCGTTTCCGTCCCGGCCGGTTTCTTCCGCGAGAACCTCTTCTTTCTCGGGCTCACTTACCGGTTCCCGAACGGTCACATATGCGACGGGCATATCTTCATAGACCAGGTCTTCATCCTCAAACCTGGCCTCCAGCTCATAAACGCCGGCGTTGTCACCGTCATAGTCGCCTTCCCACAGGATGTCCTCCTGAACAGTCTCTTCAGATTGTTCAGACCCTGCTCCCGTTTCGATGCCAACCGAAAGGGATGAAGGCAGTCCGATCTCATCTTGTGAGGTCCCGTATTCCACCTCATAATCTGTTTGGATGTCCTCAACAGATTTCACCCTTTTCGTTTCTGCCGTACCGGCCGCGAGAGCCTGATACGGCATCATACTAACCGTCAGGATCAGGACCATGATCCTCGCGATCATCCGGTCTCTCACACTGACTCCATTTACGTTTCTGCTCTTTCGGTTGCGCATAAATCTCTCCTTTACTGTTTTCACAATAGACAGAAGCCTTGTGTAATAATCATTCGCTTCGCAGTCATTTAATCAAGGCGGGAAATCTCCCGCCCTGCGCTTAACACAGCGGCTGACGACGCTGTTGTAAGTTTTGGCTCTACTTATTACTATTATATTACAAGTTGACCGTTATTTGATAGCATTTTTAAAATTATTATAAAATTTAATCGAGTAGGAGAGCCTCCTACTCGATTGACCGTTGGCCGCCAAATACATCTTCGTGCAAGCACGAGATGTGCTTGGCGGCTTATCGCACAAAAAAAAGAGAGGCTTCGCAATAAGATGCGATCTCCTCTTTGAGCATTGTCCTCACAACTTTAGACCTTGTGACAATCCGGTGCCGGAGAAGGAATCTTCTGCGGCACTCGTTCAGCATTTTGACTGATTTGGGCCATTTCTAACGATCTGGTGCCGGAGAAGATCCTTTCTCCGGCACTAATTCTGCAGAATCATGGGAAGCAAATCCGAAAAGCATCGCTGTTGGACTATTCATGTGCTTTTCGTTCTCCCTGCCCCCATGGGAGAAACGTGCAGGCCTCAGAAAATGTCTTATTATTGCTGATTTTCTTGCCAAGTTGGATCAAAGCGGCTGGTTTTAGTACGATGGGCTCCATTCGCCCGAAGCTGTAAGCTGCGTGATGGAGGCCGCTCCTTTTTCTTCGCCCCGAATAGTCCAACATTCCAAAAAACAGCCTTAAATTCAATGAGTTTTACCTGTTTGAACAAATTACCATGGGGCAGGGGGAGAAAAAAAGGTTCAAATGATCCAACGCTCTTTGTGATCACACTTGATTCTTCGGTCTATCCAGAAACTCTGTCCCACTAAATTAGAATTTTTCAATTCTCGTGGGGCCCATTTTCTCTCTGTCCGAGAATTCTGCCCCACATGATTTAAGATTTTTAATTCTAGTGGGGTCCACTTTCTCCCTGTCTGGTAGTTCTGCCCCACGAGATTAAAGTTTTTAAATTCTCGTGGGGTCCATTTATCGAAAGTCCCAAAATTTGACCCCACGAGATTAAGAATTCTTAATTCTCGTGGGGCCGATAAAGCAAATGTCCAAATTCCGACCCCACGACATTCAAACTTTTCCATTTCCGTGGGGCCGATTGTCCCTAAGCAGAGAGCTGTAAACAGGCAGCCTTACTCCTCCTCAAATCCCATTCCTTCCGTGCTTACATAGCGTCCGTCCGTTGTAATAAAGAAAGCTTCGATTCCTTCATACCCCTCAGCGGCTTCAAGTCCCTTTTCCTCCCCCATGGTCAGAAGAATAGTGGCCAGGGCGTCACAGTCCGCCGATCGCCCTTTTGGAGCCCGAAGAGTCACTCCGGCTATATCGGATTCGGCCGGATATCCGGTCGCAGGATTCAGAATATGATGATAACGCACGCCATCCCGCTCAAAATACCTCTGGTATACTCCGGAAGTAACAACAGTCTCATCCTTACATTCCACTATGCCGACAATCTCCGACTGCTCCGAATATGGTTTCTCGATCCCGACGCGAAAAGGTTTATTCTCTTTGCCGGCGTGCTTTTCCCCGATACACACAATATTTCCGCCGAGACTGATGACAGCTGAAGTCACGCCGCTCTCTTCAAGCTTTTCTCCGACCTTGTCAGCAATAAAGCCCTTTGCGATTCCCCCAAGGTCCAGGTGAGTCTCAGGATCAGAGATCATCACCGTGTTTCCTTCAATACTGACGTTCTTCCAGTTGACAGTTGATACCGCTTTCTTCAGTTCCTCTTCCGAAGGCACTTCCGGCTCCTCCGCATGAAAGTCCCACAGATCCGTCACCCTTCCGATCGTGATATCAAACACGCCGCCGGACATCTCGCTGTAACTTAGCCCCTTGCGGATCACTTCCACGGTCTCCGGATCGCAATCCACGGGCTTTCCCCCGGCGTGGTTGATCTTGTAGATATCACTGCCCTCTTTCGTTCGGCTCAGCAGTGACTCATAATGGCTGCAGAGTTTGAACGCCTCGTCAATAGCAGACCGGGCACTCTCTTCGCTCATCTCCTCCATATCATAAACCGAAATGGAGCAGACTGTGTCAAAATAGAAACTCTGCTTCGACACAGGCTCAGCCGTTTTGCTGCCGCATCCCGACTGTGTTATAATCAAAAATACTGCAGAAACTGCACCGATCATCCTGATCACATTATTCAGCGCCGTGTTCTCTGCAGCGATCCATTTGTAAGATTTTTTCATCCTTACCCCCTGTGCAGCCATCATATTCAAGGTACAGCTTGTATGGAGAATTGTAACATGTTCAGTTTTATCAGAAAAGCGGACATTATACTGTTCTGCGTTCTTCTTCTCTCGGCAGGCATATCTGCAGCGCTGATCTTCTTCAGGCTGTCAGCCCCTGCCGGCGATGCATTCATCACATTGAACGGCAGTCCTTACGGCACTTACAGCCTGGAGGAAGACCGTCGGATTGAGATCAGCGGTGAAGACTTCCACAATGTCGTCCTCATAGAGAATGGAACCGTAAAGATGGAGTCCTCTGACTGTCACAACCAGGTCTGTGTGAATCACAAACCGATTTCGCATTCCGGTGAGAGCATAATCTGTCTTCCGCATAAAATCGTTGTTCGGATAGAAGGAGGAAAGGAGGCTGATGTCGATGCCATTGCCCAGTAGTTCTCCCGCTGCAAAGCGTGTGGCCATAAGCGCTCTCTTTGCGTCACTCGCCCTTATTTTCTCCTATATCGAGGCGATCCTTCCCGCCGCGCCCGGCATTCCCGGCATTAAGCTGGGAATTGCGAACCTGGTCGTGATCATTGCTATGTACCGGCTGGATCTCAGATACGCACTGGTCATCAACTTGATCCGCATATTACTCGCCGGATTTATGTTCAACGGTTTGTACGGCGCTGTCTATTCACTCTGCGGCTGCCTGGTCAGCTATGTGGTGATGTGTATACTTTATAAGAGCGGACTCTTTTCCGTGATTGGCGTCAGCATGGGAGGCGGCGCCGCTCATAACATAGGACAGCTATGTATTGCTGCCGTTCTGGTATCCAGTCCTCAGATCTTCTACTACCTGCCGGTACTTATTCTTTCAGGTACAGTTTCAGGAATTCTGATCGGATGGCTTGGCCGGGTCCTGCTCGAGCATATTCCGAAGAGGCTGTTCTACTGAAAGTGCCCTTACCCGGGAAATGACTCCACGTTAATCGAAGAAAACATACAATCGAGCAGGAGACTCCTGCTCGATTCACCGTTGGCCGGAAATGCATCTTCGTGCAAGCACGAGCTGCGCTTACCGGCCTATCACACGAATAAAAAGGAGCTGTGCACTGTCAATGCACCAGCTCCTTATTATTTTTTTAGAGAATGTCAGCTGACTTCACAGACCAGTCAGGCTTTGGGCGCCTCATCTGCGGGCTTGGCTTCTGCAGCTTTCGCTTCAGCCGCTGCCTTTGCAGCCGCCTCCTTCTCAGCCTTTGCCTTCAGGGCAGCCTCTTTGCGCTTCTCAGCTTCCTTGGCTTCCTTCATCTGAAGACCCTTCTTGATCTTTTCCTTCTGCTCTGCAGTGTGAAGAACATCCTGGATCGCGCCGGTCGGGCACTTGGCAGCGCACAGGCCGCACTTGATGCACTTCTCGGGATCGATCTTACTGAGATTATTCTCAACGGTAATCGCACCCTTAGGGCAGACTCTCGCGCACTGTCCGCATCCGATACATGCAACATTACATCCTTTTCTTGCATCTGCGCCCTTCTGCTCGTTGTGACAGCGGACCTGGACCTTGGCAGACTCAGGGA
>Ga0256404_1005906_pt1 | contig 20954 bp, 17 predicted proteins | sample RumenRJG_01DNA_FD_185990 | JGI IMG/M metagenome (GOLD analysis project Ga0256404, IMG submission 185990) | Bovine rumen microbial communities from Lethbridge, Alberta, Canada - RJG_01 | ecosystem: Host-associated > Mammals > Digestive system > Stomach > Rumen | place: Canada: Alberta | collected...
AGGGGCAGTATCTTGCCGCCTTGAACGGGGAAACCGTTTTTGTTACGGTGCTGATCGGCGTGGGGCTTATCATGCTTCTTCTGTCCCGCCTTCTCGCTGCCGCCGCAAAGCGGGCGGTTCAAGCTCGCTGATATCGTTTATCAGCCCGTTTTTAAAATCAAACGCATACGCTCTTGCCCGATCCTCCCTCACGGCTCCGATGATGGGAGGATCGTTTCTTTTGCAAAACGGCGCCGTCCTCGCCTCGTCGAAATCGCCGAAGAATTCAAGCACTCCGTCAAATTCGAGACCCTCCGCAAGCTCGGGGGAGAGCAGCGCCATCGCCTCGTCCTCCCTAGCGAGAAGAACGCATTCCATCAGCGCAAGCGCCGCTTCATCTTCGGTTTTCGCGCGGCGTTTTTGATGCGTAAAATAACCTATCTCGCCAACGGTATCCTCGGCATCGTCTGCCGTGCCGCCGTGAACGATGCGCACTCCCTCGGCTCCGATCTCGTATTTCAGCTTCTGCTGATGCGCAAGCACAGTGCCGAGCTCATTTATCGCAACCAAATAGCCGTTTTCAAAGCTAAGCCGATCGCCGCATATCTCGCCCGCCAGCTCGAAATGCTCGTTGAACAGCATGATTCTTTCGCCGCCTGCGGATTCGAGCTCGGATGAAATGCCATCTGCGCAGCCCTTGATGTGCGCGGCGAGCAGTCGCGAAAAGCCGGCATCAAGCATCCGTAGATCTCCGTCCTCGCCGCTTCCGAGGATAAAGCCCCGTTCTTCTCCGCTTTCGCGAATGCTGAGCCTCATCCCACAGTCGCGATAAAGAAATATCTGCGCTTTTTCACCGCCGCGATCGTATTCGAGGCTGTCGAGCTGCTTTGCTTCAAGCATGCGCTCCCTTCGCGGGCAGTCGGGAATGAGCTCGTAAACGCGCTCAAGCGCCGTGCCGTTTTCTGCTTCAATGCTCCAATCAACGGCTCGTACAGCCGTACTTTTTGCTGCTAAAGCAATATCCATCCCGCTCGGCGAAAACAGCAGCTCGGCGCATATTGGATCGAGCCCGCTTTGACTTATCGGCGTTACAATAAGAATGGCACTAACGAAACAGCTTTCTTTTTCAGCGCCGAAAAGCTCGGTGGGATCGAACTCGAATATCGATCCGTCCGTGCCAACGCGAAAAAAGCTTTCGCCCAATATCCGGACGGCGGCGGGGGAGGCGCTTGTGATGAATAGCCGCATTTTAAATCTCTCCGATGCTTTTTTAGCGGCATTATGCGTGCTTTTGCCGCCTCGATCATTACTTTATTTATATATCGGCCATACTATTACCCGTTAATAATTGAAATGACGGCGATTATATGGTAAAATAAAACAATGCGTTTATTCTTTCAACAAAGCTCGACAAAAGCTTTGTAAAAAACAGGCCATAAACGCAGCGACAGGAACAATACTATTTAATGAATTTCGTACAATGCGGAGGGAAAAACCATGCTCGTACTTTTCACCGATACCGATACCGATATGACCCCCAGGATGGCCGAACAATACGGCTATAAGCTCATAAGTATGCCGTACAGCATCGATGATAAAAACATATACCCATACGAGGATTTCGATGAGTTCGATGCGCATGAGTTCTACGATGTTCTTAGAAGCGGCGTTGTGCCCAAGACGAGCGCGCTGAACGTGGATGAGTATATGCGCTATTTCGAGCCCGTTTTTCAAAATGGGGACGATATCTTCTATCTGCATTTTTCCAAAAACATGAGCTCCACCTTCAATGCGATGGATATTGCCGTGAAGGAGCTTCTTGAAAAGTACCCCGAGCGCAAATTCGATTCTATCGATACAAACGGCATCTCCATCGGCAGCCTCATCCTGCTTGAGCAGGTCGGCGAGATGTATAAGCGCGGCGCAAGCGTAGAAGAGATGAAAGCGTTCGTTGAAAACGAGAACAGGCGCTATGCGATTTATTTCTTCGCGGACGATCTCTCGTTTTTTAAGCGCAGCGGCAGGGTCTCGGGTCTTGCGGGCGCAATGGGCACCCTGCTCTCGATCCGCCCCATAATGCATATAAACGACGAGGGCAAGCTCGTCAGCATCGGCAAGGAGAAGGGCCGTAAAAAGGCGCTTGAAAGGCTTATCAGCACCGTTATCGAGCTTGGCGACGAGGTCGAAAAGCATAGGATAATCATTACCCACAGCGATGCGCCCGAAATAGTTGAGGAAGCCGAGCGTATGCTCAAGGCGCATTTCGGCGAAAACCTCGATATTGAGCTGATCGACGTAAACCCGACCGTCGGCTGTCACTGCGGACCGAGCACCGTCGGAATCTGCTTTCGCGCAAAGCACAGATAACGGGGGAGCGCCATGGTCGTTATCGAAGAGGTAAAAAACAAAAAGCAACAGAGGGAGTTTTTAAACTTCCCTCTGAAAATGTATAAGGATAATCCGTATTTCGTGCCGCCGCTTTACGGCGACGAGAAAAAGATCTTCCGCCCCGATTATGTCTATTACGACACCTGCGATGCGGTTTATTATAATGCCTATTCGGACGGCAAAATGGTTGGGCGCATAAGTGGAATACTCCAAAAAGCGAGCAACGAAAAGCGCAATGAAAAGCGCGTTCGCTTCACAAGATTCGATTCGATAGACGATCAGGCTGTTGCGAATGCTCTGTTTGAAGCCGTTGAAAAATGGGCGATTGAAAAGGGGATGGACACCGTATGCGGTCCGCTCGGCTTCTCCGACCTCGAGCGTGAGGGTCTGCTCGTTGAGGGCTTCGACCAGCTTTCCACCTTCGAAGAGCAGTACAACGCCGAATACTATGGCAGGCTGATCGAAAACTGCGGCTACGAAAAGGAAGTGGACTGGCTCGAAAGCAAGATCTATCTGCCGGACGAGCCGGACGAGCGCCTTGAAAAGCTCGGCGAAGGCTTGATGAAGCGCTATAAGCTGCATATCGGCGAAGCAAAGAACCCGCGCGATTTCATCAAAAAATACGGGGACGATCTCTTTGCCCTGCTCGACGTTGCCTATGAGGATATCTACGGCACCGTGCCGTTTACGGACGGCATGAAGAAGCTGATGGTAGACAACTTCCTGCTTATCGTCGATCTCGACAAGACAGCCGTCATTCTCGATGAAAACAACAAGCTCGTCTGCCTCGGAGTAAGCTTCCCGTCCATCGCCAAGGCGGTGCAAAAGTCGGGCGGCAGGCTCACCCCGATAACGCTGATAAAGCTTCTAAAGTCCATCAAAAAGCCTGAGATACTCGATCTCGGACTCGTTGCGGTCGCTCCCGATTACGCCAATAAGGGCGTGGGCGGCATTGTTTCCGCATACCTCATGCGCCTGCTTCGCGAAAGCGGCGTTAAGTATGCGGAAACCAACCTCAATCTTGAAACGAACCACGCCATTTTGAACCAATGGAAGCGCTTCAAGTCTGTTCAGCATAAGCGCAGAAGGGCGTATGTGAAGAAGCTGAAATAAGTGCAGCACTTGACTTTTTTCAGGTGGGGGGTATAATCGTATCCCAAACCGAAAAGAAAGGCGGGCTCGAACAATGAGTACAAAAGATCACAGCAAGTTCGCGGAAGTCATGGCGGGACTGCTTACCATCGTCATAATCGCCTTGGTATTTTTAACAGGGCTGGTTCTTCACGCTTTAGCACATGATGCGCCCTCGGCCCCCCTTCCGCAAGCGGTGCTTGAGGAAACGGGCGCTCAAATTGCGGGACCGCCGACTTTAAAGCTTGGCGATTTTCTTGATCCCGTGACTATTGCGGTATTATTCTTGCTTCTTCTTATGATGCTGAACCCTCTGCAGTCCTGCCTTTATCGGCTGCATCCCGCATGGTGCATTGTTTTTGCGGCGGTATTCTTGGCGGGCATTGTTGCTGTTTTTGTGATCGCAGCGTATGATTGGCCGCATATTACGGTCTTTTTCCTTACTTCAATGCTGCTGTACATGCTGCTTGGGCTTGCCGCTTCGATCATTGCGCTGATAGTAAGGCGCGGTGAATGGAAAAAGCGGCGTTATCTCGATTCGCCTTGCTTTTGGTGGGACATCTTAATGGTCTATTCGATTTATGTTTTCACTAGAATTCCATTTCTCGGTGTTTTCGTTCTCGCGTTTATTCCGCTCGTGATCATTGCCTTCATCCCAAGGCATATCTATATTGTCCGAACGCTTGTTCGGAACAAAAGAGCCGATAAAAAACGAAACGCGCCAACCGAACCCGCCGCGCTCGCCGAAGCGCAGGGCGCATAACGACTTGTCCAAGCAACAAACATAATCTAAGAGATCCCATCGGGATCTCCACCTCAACTATTCATTATTAACTATGAAAGCGCACCGGTCACCCGATGCGCTTATTTCGTTCAATTAAGCTTTGCGCCTTATCTGCGCTTATTGCCGAAAAGCCCTCTGAAAATGCTCTTGCCTATCTCTCTTCCGAAGGAGGTGGCGGCGGAGCTGGCGGCCTTGCCGAAGGCGGATTGCTTTTTCTTTGCCTGCTTCGCCTTCTTCTCTTTTTCCTTCTCCTTGCGCTCCTTTTCCTCCTGCTTTTCCTTTTCCTTGCGTTCCTTCTCGGCCTGTGCGGCGGCCTCTGCCTCAGCCTTCTCCTTGGCGGCCTGCTCCTGCTCCTCGGTTATGACTTCATACGCCGATTCGCGATCGACCGCATCCTTATACTTGGCGTTCAAGGGGCTCATATTGATGAACTGCGCGATGATGCCAACATCGGCGGCATTCATGCTGCTCTTGGGCGGCAGTATGTTCGCCCTTTCAACAACTGTCGGCGTGCCTTTGGCATCGAGCACGGAAACCAGCGCTTCACCTGTTGCAAGCTCCTGAAGCACGCGCTCGGTGTCGAACTTCTCGTTTGCGCGGAATGAGCGCGCCGCATAGCGCAGCCCCTTCTGCTCGTTGGGGGTGTAGGCGCGAAGCGCATGCTGAACGCGGTTGCCGAGCTGACCGAGCACGCTCTCGGGCACGTCCGCAGGGTTCTGAGTGATGAACCAAACGCTGACACCCTTGGAGCGGATAAGGCGAATGACCTGCTCGATCTTTTCAAGCAGAGCCTTCGGCGCATCGTTGAAGAGCAGATGCGCCTCGTCGAAGAAGAACGCTATCTTCGGCTTATCAAGATCGCCCGCCTCGGGCAGAAGCTCGTATAGCTCGGAGAGCATCCAAAGCAGGAAGGTGCTGTATAAAAGCGGATGCTGGAAAAGCTCTGCGGCCTCGAGTATGTTCATATAGCCTCTGCCGTCCGCATCCCAATCGAACCAGTCCTTGATATCGAGCGCAGGCTCGCCGAAGAAGATGTCGCCGCCCTCGTCCTCAAGTGCTAAAAGCGCCCTCTGGATCGCGCCGACAGACTGCGCGGCGATATTGCCGTAGGTGAGCTTATATTCGTTCGCATTGTCGCCAACGTGCTGAAGCATGCTGCGCAGATCCTTAAGGTCTATCAGCAGAAGTCCGCGCTCGTCCGCGATTCGGAAAACTATCCTGAGCACGCCCTCCTGCGTTTCGTTGAGCCCAAGAAGCCTTGCAAGCAGCTCCGGTCCCATGTCTGAAATAGTGGTGCGCACGGGATGGCCGAGCTTGCCGTAAACATCGAAGAAGCGAACGGGGTAGGAGGTGTAGTTGAAATCCGTGAGCCCCATCGAGTCGATGCTGCGGCGGATATGCTTTGTTTCAACTCCGGGAACGCACATTCCCGAAACGTCGCCCTTGATATCGGCGAGGAACACGGGAACGCCCATCGCGCTGAACGATTCGGCGATGACCTTCAGGGTAACGGTTTTGCCCGTGCCGGTCGCGCCGGCAATAAGGCCGTGGCGATTGCACATTGCGGGCTCAAGATATACGCGCTCGTCTCCCGTTGCGAGCCAAATCTTTCCTTCTTCGCGCAGATACATAGTTATTTCTCCTTTGCGTACCGCAATGCGCGGCATTATTCAAACATATCTATTATATAATTACGCGCTTTCCATGTCAAGAAAATTAAATGCAAAACACGGTGCATACGCTTCGAAATATTTGTTTGAATTCCAACTGGGTATTGACAAGCACCGCATAGTGTACTATAATACATAGGACACATAACGGTGATATGTTGCTTGCGCGATTTGCGTGAGCGGCGGAATAAAGCGATGAAACGGAGAGAAGCCTTAAGAAATCTGTCCGAACAGTCGCCCTTCACCGATCACAATAATTTTTTTGAAAGGATGTGGTGGATTTGCTTATCGATAAGCATTCAAGAGTGCCGCTCTATGAGCAGGTGATCGCGCAGGTCGAGCGCGGCATACTCACCGGCGAATTCAAGGCGGATGAGCAGATACCTTCGGTGCGCCAGCTTTCAATGGAACTTTCGGTCAACCCGAACACGCTTCAAAAGGCGTATGCGGAGCTTGAGCGCAGGGGACTTTGCTACTCGGTGCCCGGAAACGGCAGGTTCGTTTCCAAGGATGCCGAAACCAAGCTTCGCACCATGCGCCGAGAGCTCATCGAAAGGGTCGAACAGCTCGCACGTGAGCTCAAGCTTTCGGGCATCAACGAAAGCGAAGTGATCAGCGCGGTAAAGACCGCGTATGCGGACGGCGGGGGAGTGCCTGCCAATATTGTTACGGAGGGAGTAAAATAATGATCGAGATCACAAATCTTTCCAAGGGCTTCGGCTCCGTCAAGGCTCTTGACAGCATGACCTGCACCATCCCCGATGGCTGCATCTTCGGCATGGTCGGAGCAAACGGCGCGGGCAAGAGCACCCTTTTGAGGCTCATTTCCGGCATCTATCTGCCCGATGAAGGCTCCGTTAAGATAAACGGCGAGGAGGTTTACGATAACCCCAAGGCCAAGGAGAACCTCGTGTTTTCATCGGACCTTATGCGCCTTGTTTCAAACGGCGCAACCTTGAAGCGCATGGCGCAGTTCTACGCTTCGGTGTATAAGAATTTTTCGTTTGAAAAGTTCGAGCATCTTGCGAGCATCTTCAATCTGAAGCCCTCGCTCAAGGTGCGCGCGATGAGTAAGGGTATGACAAAGCAGTCCCAAACCATACTCTCGCTTGCCTGCAACACCGATATAATCCTTTTCGACGAAACCTTCGACGGTCTTGATCCCATCGCCCGCAATGTTGCGAAAAAGCTTCTTTACCGCGAGGTTTGCGACAACGGAACCACGATCATCGTTACAAGCCATTCGCTTCGCGAGCTCGAGGACACCTGCGATCAGCTCGCCATGGTCTACAAGGGCAAGATCGTTCTTCAGAGCGACGTTTCCGATCTCAAGACCAAGCTCTTCAAGGTTCAGCTTGCATTCGATCAGGAGCATTCCCGCGAGGACTTCACTGCTGCGGGGCTCGAGCTGCTTTCCTTCACCAAGGCGGGCAAGGTCGTTACCCTTATCCTCAAGGGCGACCGCGACGACGCGGAAGCGAAGCTGAACGCCATGAAGCCCGTGCTTATGGAGGTGCTGCCGCTCTCGCTCGAGGAGGTATTCACCTACGAAATGAACGTCATGGGCTATAAGTTCGACGAGATCGACTGAGGAGGGAAAAATGAAACTTTTTAAAGCAAAAGCATCGCTTTTCAGCGGCAGCTATTATAAGGAGCTCTTCAAGGAGCTCATGGTATTGGGCATAGTATGCGCCGCGCTCCAGCTTTTTTACGGCATAATGGGCGAATTCGGCGAAGGTGCACCGAGCTCACCCCTCGTGCTTCTGTTCGGCTTCGGCATGAACCGCGTGCATCCTGATATTTTCACGCTCTATTTCTTCGCAAGTGCGCTGAGCTTCCTTTTCACGCACGTGCATAGAAAGAACTGGGATTTCAGAAACAGCCTTCCGATCGCCAAGCGCACCATGTTTGCCTGCCATTTTGCGGCTGTCATGACCTGGGCTGCGATTATCTTTATCGCAAACTTCATCGGCGTTTTCATCGGTGAAGGACTGAGAATTGCTATGAGCAGCACCTCACTTCCGGATGGCTTCGGAATGTCCGCCGTTTCCATGATCAAATCGGTGATCTCGGGCGTTACGAGCTACTGCATCATAGTTATCATCGCTTCCGTGGTAAACCGCGTGTTCTCCGTGCTTGCCGCTTTCGGCGTTGTTATCGGCCTGCCGATACTCTTCATTGGCTTTGAAGCCTATATCAGGTATCGCGGCATGGATACGCTCGAGCTCCTCTTCCCGCTCGGAATTAACGGGCTTGAGACCTTCAAATTGATCGTTTCGATCCTGTTTGCCCTGCTTCTGATCGTGCTTGCATACATCGCCTACGGCAAATCCCGCGTTGAGACCTTCCAAAAGCCCGCAAGGACTGAAACTATAAACGTTCTGATCGGCCTCGGCGTTGCCGCTTGCGTGGGCATAATAGCGACCATCATCTTTGAAAGAGGTGAATTTATGCACTATTATCAGAGCGGTCCGAAGTATGAATCTTCAAGCTGGTATCTCTGCATCGTCTATGCGTGCATACCCATGCTTATCGCGTATTTCATCTTTATGTGGATATCGCAGCGCAGCTTCGTTCGTGCGCTCAAAAAGCTCGTTTTCCTGCCGCTGGTGCTCGTTGTGTTCGGCGCGGCTATACTTATCGCAATGATCGCCGATAAGAAGTGGGAAAAGCTTGATTTCTCCGTGGAGAATATCGATTATGTTCGCATTAAGGATGAGCATTTCGGACTGAACTCACAGCCGGATTACTACAGCTATGCGTTTTTCTCTTCGGGCAGCCAATCAAGGGGCAGCTCCAAGGCATTCAACGTTAAGCATACCGACAGCGCAGTTCTTCTTTCCGCATCAACGCTTGCCAAGAACTCGAAGGATAATTCGGACGATGGCGTTTCAATGCTCTTTGAAAGATATATCGATAGCGATTATACAAAGAAGATCGAGATAACCCTAAAGGACGGCACCAAATGGGGCGTTACAGGCAATAATTACTCTGGGCAGGCAACGGCAAAGGGTCGTATCGCCCTTGAGGACGTTGAGGACAACAAGGAATACATCGATGCACTCGGCTCGCTCGATCGCTTCAAGAACGGCAAGGTCATCTATCCTCTGAACCTTGGCTCCGAGTTCAACAAAACGCTTCTTGATGAGCTCGCATCCCTCAGCTCCATTGAGCGCGCCCGCATATTCATCTCGGCGGCAAGCAACAATTTGGGATACCACCCCTGCGTCTACGATTCCGCTCCGATATTCAATTCGGACGAATGGTCGAGCAGCTACGGCTACACGCTGACGCTCGCTTCGCCCACCTACGACCATGTTTCGCTCATTTATCTTGGCGAGCATCTTCCCAAGAGCACCGAGCTTTTCATGAAGCTTATGGACGAGAAAACAAGGTCGCATAAGGACTACGGCGAGTTCATAACGATGCTCAAGAACGCAAGCTTTGCACAGCTTGAAGGCCGCTTCATCGTTCTTAAGGATGGCAAGATGCTTGAACACGGGCTGCAGCTTGAAGGCTCCGCAAGCCCCGTAAACAGCAATGCCTCAACCGATAAGGAATACAGCAGGATGGCGGGCGAAATCTGCACCCTGCTCGCGGAATGCATCGAGGCAAAAGAACCCATCGAGAATGCATCCACAGTTATCGGACTGGATATCTACCGTTTCTGCAAGTCGCTTGATAAATACTATTACTACGGCGAATATTCCTTCGAGGGCATAACCCCCAAGCTCTTCATTGGCGCAAGCGCGGAAAAGGCTGAACAGCTCATGAAGCTGATCGGAGAATTCAACGAAAAGTTCAATGCGTACAACTATGATGAGATTCCCTTCCAATATGAGTTTGAAATCATTACTCAGGCCGTTTCGGACGGCAGGCTCAAGCTCTACGATCAATCCGGCAACGAGCTGACGGTCGATGACATGGTTGGTATGTATAAGAACGGCTACCAGTGGTTCTACGTTGAGAACGGCGAGCAGAACTTCGAACAGGTCTTCATTATGGATATCTATCAACGGCTCATGGAGCAAGGCGAAGATACGCTTTAAGCGTAACAAAAGCTGAACGCATATAACCGAAAACAAGCTGAGAGGAAAACCGCCTCTCAGCTTGTTGCTTATATCAGGATGTTAGTTTCTTGCGCTCGGACTTACTCTAAAAGCCCCATCGCCTTGCGAAGCACGGTAACCGCATCCGCAACGGTGATGCTGCCGTTGCCGTCCACGTCGGCTGCCGCAAAATTGATATCGCTTTCGCCGATAAGGCTCATAGAGCGGCGCAGCACGAGCACCGCATCGGCGATGGTCACCTGACCGTTGCCGTCCGCATCGCCGGGAACGACGGGGGGCTGCTCGGCGGAGATGATATCGTACCAGCCGTTGACGTATTCATACATTTCCTCATAGTCGATGAACCTGCCGCGCTTATGGGCGCGAACGGTGCCCGACCTGTCAACTATGATGGTCTGAGGAACGGGAACGCTGCCGTCGCCAACGAGCGCTTCCGCAATCGAGTAAAACAGCGGAGTCATGAGGATATGCGGCCAGGTAAAGCCGTACTGCTCGCAGATCTCGATGGCCTCGGGGATCTCATCGGAATAATCATACATAAGAAGGCCGTAGAGCTGCACGTCCGCCTCGGGAGTGCCCTGATAATACTCATGAAGCCTCTGGAAATCGGGCATTTCGCCGATGCAGGGGCCGCACCAGGTTGCCCAGAAGTTGATAACGGTCACATCCGCATTGTTCAAAATCGAATCGTTGATGGGGTTGTTGTAGAGATCACGGGAGGTGAAGCCCGCAATGCTCATGCCAACGGCATCGCGCGGGGCGGGGTTGGAAACGATCTCGGCGCTGACCGCAAACAGCGAGCAGCAGAGGATCATGAGGGAGGTGAGAACGGCAATGATTCTTTTCATGGCTTTTCCTTTCGTTATTGTTTTTTTCGGGCGGCATGCAAGGGCATTCCCGCATTCGCCCGACCGTATGATATATGTTATCAGATTATCTTAATACAGTCAACAACACTTTTTGAAAAAACTTGTGTTATCCAAAAATAACAACGGAGACCGCTTGAAGCGATCCCCGTTTATCGAAGCGAGATTTATTTTCTTGCAAACGCGAAAACGATGGTTGCTATATAGAAAACGAGCATAAGCGCGCCCTCGGCTCTTCTGATCCGCTTTGCGGTAAAAGCGAAGATAAGCGTCAGCACTCCCGCCGCGATCATCACGAGCGTATCGAAAATGGAAGCGAGGTTCACGCCGATGGGGCGTATCAGCGCGGATATGCCGAGTATGAGCATTATATTGAGTATGCTTGAGCCGACCGCGTTTCCGACAGCAAGCTCGGTCTCGCCCTTGAGCGCCGCAACTATGCTCGTTACAAGCTCGGGAAGCGACGTGCCGATGGCAACGACCGTCAGCCCGATTATCGTTTCGGATATTCCGAAGGAGCTTGCAAGCTTTCTTGCGCCGTACACCACCGCCTGACCGCCGCCGACTATCAGCGCAACGCCCGCAAGAATAAAAATTATGCTCTTTGGAAGCGACAGGCCCGACTTGACCTTGACTTCCCCCTCCTGCTTGAGTTTTTTTGCATCGCGGATAAGAAAAAGCGTGTAGAGTATGAAGCCGACAAGAAGAAATGCGCCAACGAGCCTGTTCGCATAGCCGACGGTCTCATACATTCTCTTGCCCGAAGTGCCGAAAAGAGCTGTGCCGCCGACGGCGAAGAATAGAGCGGCGCAAACTGCGATAAAGAAGGGCAGATCGCGCTTTGTTACGGCCTTTTCCACGGGCACGGGGTTTATAAGCGCGCAAACGCCGAGCACGGCAAGCAGATTAAAGATGTTTGAACCGATAACGTTGCTGTACGTTAGCTCGTTTGCGCCCTGCGCGGCCGATGTTATGCTGACGGCAAGCTCGGGTGCGCTCGTTCCGAGAGCAACGATGGTTAGACCTACGATGAGCGGCGGTATCCGCAGCTTCTTCGCGATGAACGAGCTGCCGTCAACGAAGATGTTTGCGCCGACTATCAGCGCGATAAAGCCGAATATAAGCGCGGCGAGGTACATGAGGAATTGCATTTTCGTTCTCCTTGAAAAATTGGATCGGCTTGCAGGATCGGTTGATCATAAAAACAAGACCTTTACCGAAAGCTCAAGCGCGTGAGTTCACGGTAAAAGTCTCGCTTTGTTATAGCGTGTCCGGGGAAAGCTTTGTCTCTCTCCCGTACTGACGAACAGCGCCGCGAACGCTCAAAAAAGAAACCATCCGCAAGCTACTCCCTCTTACGGATGGTATTGTATCATGCTTTTTATTGAAAATCAATACTGCATTATGCAAAACAGTCTTCTTGATCATGGATTGCATGAAGGATGCAGCAGTATTTGATACTGCAAACGCTCAGCCTATGGGCAACTCGGTGTAGAAGCAAGGAATATTCCTTATTTGATACCACATCTGCTCGGCTAAGATATAACCGCCGAGTTCGGTTTGATGAATGCTGTCAACCACATAGAGCGAGCCGTTGTCCGAGGTAAGCTTGGCTTGTCCCAAGTTGGCGTTTGGGCTCAGATAGCTAACTCGATTAACGTCGCAGATTTGACGAATCATTTCGGCCCACTCATAGTACTTGGGTTTTGTCTGCGGGCTGGTAGTTGAGGAAGGAGATGGCATAACCGCGATTTGGGCATTTGTGTTTTTCTGTAGATACCTTATGCAGTCATTCAGACAGCCGGCGAGAGTATCAGTGCCCGTGTCGAAGATCGTTCCAAGAGGAACGTCATCCGCAATATCGTTTGCTCCGGTTTCGAGAATTATCAGGTCTGCGTAAGTTTTGCCATCTGTTATATTACAAACAGAGGCGTAAACTTCCCCGCGAGAAAAACTGCTCCACTGACCGGATGCGTTGCCGATGCCGCCGCCTCCGCGCCCCTTCTCGATAACATTCATACCTGAGAGCTGCGCAAGATAGGTCGGGTACTTGCCCGTGCCTTCGTGTACAGAGGTAATTGAAGTGCCGTAGCAATAGCAGGTCTTTCCGTACCATTGCGCACCCACGGATACGGATGCACCGATTTGAGCTTGAAGCTGCTCTATAGCAGCAGCGAGGTTGCTGTGGGTTTCCTGCGCAAGCTCGGGCAGTGAATATCCTCCGAACTTATTGTAGGTGTAGTTCGAAGGGGAAATGGGAAGCGGATCAGCATCGTCGATGCGAATGACCATGAGTGTGTCGGTGTATAAGTGCTTGTAAGCAAAGCGAATGAATTTAACTTCTGGAGATGGGGGTATAGTAATATATCTGTTTGAACTATAGGTTGAACTAACCCTGACGACATTCTTGTTCTCATCGAACATAGCGTAATACCAGCTTTGAACAGAATCGAGATTAGTTGAAAAGCATGCAATTTTATCTCCGGAGTTTACCGAAATATAGCCGGTTTCGGCAAATGCGGGATTAGGTGTCCACTTAGGACTACCTCCGCTTATGCTTGAGATATACCGACCGATTACAATTTCGGGATCGCTCTTGTCGAAAAGGTTCTCGTTTCCAAGCGTTTCAACAACACGAGGCATAATTGGCATAACAGCATTTTCGAGTGCATCGACTCTTGGAACAGTTTCATAAAGTGAATATCCGCCATAGATATTATAAGAATAATTAGCAGCATTTACGGGCAAGGGATCGCTGCTGTCCAAACGAATGATCATGATTTCATCTATATTTGCGAGCTTAAATGAAAACCTTATATACTTTACTGCGGGATCGCTTGGAATGAGGACATACTTGTTTGTATTGTATTTATTGGTTACCTTAACAATCTGCATGTTCTCGTCATACATGGCATAGTAAGAAGATGTGTTGACCGAATCCATTGTCGGCAAATAAGCGATCTTATCGCCGGCTGAAACAGGGATATAGCCGGTTTCTCCTTGCGCGGAGTTGCTAGTCCATTTGGGCTGATTGGAGCTGATGCCTGAAATATACTTTCCTTTTACAATATCGGGGGAATTCTTGTCGAAAAGATTATCCTTTGTACCATACATGCGATCTACCTTGCGAATTACTTCGGAAAGAGTGTCATCGTCATCGGTTTCATCAAATTCATTCGCTGACTCATCGACAGGCGAATGTTCTGATGATGAAGCAGCGTACGTATCAAAACGCTGTCCGAGTGCGGCCGGTCTTACCAAAAAGAAGCCGATCAAAAGAACCGCAGTTAAAATGATGCAAAAGAGAGCATCAAAAAGGCCTTTGTTATTCATATGCCCACCTCCGTGTGTTTCAAAAGTAGAGTTTTCGTTGTTTGGCTTATTGCCACCATATCGGTTTTTGCAGATTCGGATCGATTATTCATATTGAATCCCTTTTGATAAAAGTAATAAGGCTTTTTATCAGCTTGAAAGCATTATATCATACAAGCAGATTTGTTTCAATATTTGGTTCGTGGCGTTTTGCTCAGCATACGAATGCAGACAAATGGCGGCAACAAGATTGTCGGCGAACGGTGAAAAAAGAAGCCGTCCGCAAGCTACTCCCTCTTACGGACGGCATTATACCATGTTTTAATCGATTTTTCAATATCTAACCGAGTTTTTCAATCGAATTCGGCCGATATTGCGTTATTCATGGAAGAATTCATACTCCGGCAGCGCCTGCCATTCGGGGGAATTCATTATGATATCCGTTATGAAGCGAACGCCCAAATTGTAGAAGGTGTACGCCTCATAGCAGTAGCCGTAGTACTCGCCAAGCGGGATCATATCGCAAATAACCGAAGCTCCGTTCCCGTTCGCTTCGATGAAAAGCATGACGGTTTCATACGGCTCGGTCATGATCCATGATTCCGAAGAGGGATCGTTTATCGGATCGTATCGGTCACGCTGCGAGAACAGCGCGAAGAAGTCGATATGATACAGCATATTCGTGTAGAACCGGTTTATGGTGTATTCATCAAGAAACAGCTCCGTTACGTAGTCCTCGGGATGCGTGGCATTCGTCGTCTTGACGAGCCTGCCGGTTTCGCTGCTATACGAGCTTTCACCGTTTATGCCCCATTTTATGGTGAATGAGAAATCCTCGGGCGCCTCGCAGAGAATATCATTGTAGGCATAGCCTATGAAAGGCGTGGGAGCCGGCAGGTAGTGCGCCTGCGCATTCTGCTCGGGCGCAAGTTCGTACTCATCGGCCTTCACGCCGCCGATATAGAATGCGCCGTCAACGTATTCGACCTTAAAACCATCTATATAGATGCTTTCGCCGTCATAACCAAATGCATCCTGCATGGACTCTCGATACCACTCCTTGAGCGGTATGCTTTTTTGCTCCTTCGTGTTCAAGTCGAAAACGTTTGCAAAGAAGCTGTACACGCCCGAAGTAACACTGCGACAGAACACCAAATCATCAATGCCGTTGTTATCGTGGTCCCAAAGGCACATATAGATAAAAGACCCACGGAAACTGTAAAGCTCATCCTTTATCCTTATGAAATAGTCCCCGCCGCCGTCACTGACAAGATCGATATCAGCCGTCTTTCGGCGAATACATTCCGGCGTGCAGTTGCGGTAAACGGAATCACGATCATAATCAAAGCGCCGCTCGCCGGTCCGCTCATCGATATAACCGTTCGACTCGATCATCGACAACACGAGATCGACGTTGAGAAAGTCATAATAATAGGAATTATTAACTATTGTCGTTTCCGTGATGAAGTCAGGGTGGGCGCTGCCGCTCGGCGTGGGCTCTGGCGTGTCCTGCGGCAAGAGCTGAGTTTCACAGAAATCCTTGACCTTCATGCCGCCGATGTAGAATTCACCGTCAAAGTATTCAACGACATTTCTGTATAAATAGATCATTTTCCTTCCGGCGTCATAATCGAGATTGAAGCCATGCCCGACCTCGGCGCTTCGGCTCAGGATACTCATGCGCGTTCCCATGCAGACGTCGAGAACACTCGCTTCGACCACATAATTTCCGGAACCCCAACTATGATAGAACACAAGATCGTCGATCCCGTTTTTATCGTAGTCCCAAAGGCACATTTTCATATGGAAACCGCCGGGGGTATCGAAACGGTAAAGCTTATCTGCGATCCTCAAAAAGTATGCGTTATCGTCAGTCTGAAACAGCTCGATATCCGCTCGTTTCTCACGAATGAAATCAGGAGTGCAGTTGCGCAGCCGCGAGGCATCGGCGGTATAGTCGGTATATACCGAGCCGTCAATAACGGAGATATATCCGCCCTCTTCGAGCATCGAGCAAGCAAGCTCCACGTTGATCGAGTCGCCGTCATTATAGCTCTTCACCTTTATTTCTTCGGCGGGGATGAAGTTTGGACCATCGGGCGTATTTTTCGGCAGCTCGCTGTTACAAGGCCCGGTCCTATACTCGTCGGCCTTCATGCCGCAGATATAGAATTTACCGTCTATGTATTCGACCTTGTTTCCGTCGATATAGATGCTTTCGCCGTCGAAATCGAAGCGGAAGCTCGGCTCGGCCAAGGTCATTTTAACGATGATCTCTTTGATTGTTCTTGTGCTCAAATCGAAAATCGACACCGAGTGATAGTCTAAGCCCGAGCCGGAGTTGCTGTAAAACACGAGATCGGCTGCGCCGTTGCTGTCGTAATCCCAACGGCACATATTGATATGTCGCCCGCCAAAGGAATCGTAGCGGTAGAGTTGATCGAGAAGTCTTATGAAATACGCGCCGCTCTCATCCTGAAACAGATCGATGTCGCCCCCGTGCTCTGAGATATAGGTGGGGTGACTGCCGACTTTCCAAGTGTGAGTATACTCGACGTCGCCCCCGTGCTCAAGGATATAGTCGGGGGTGCAGTTTCGAAGAACGGAACCTGAAGTGTTATAGTAATTCACACGCAGCGTGCCCGTGTCTGCCTCGATATAGCCCTGCGATCTAAGCATCGAAAGCGCAAGCTCGGCATTGACGGAATCGCCTTGCTCATAGCTCTTCACAGCAGTAGTGTCCGTGATAAATACGCTCGGCGCAGGCTCGGGCGTGTTTTTTTTATGCGCGTTATCCTCCATGCAGTCGGGCGTGACCTTGGCTGCATCCGAGGTATTCTTTGCGCCATACCCAAGCTGCCCGCCGTTGCCCCTTTCCCCGAAGGGCTTAATAACGAGCACCGCACCGATAATGAGCGCAAACGCGAGCGCCGCGCCTAATACGGTTTTGAGACTGCTGCGCGTTTTGTGCGCCTTTGCCTGTTTTTCCTCGGTTATCACGGCGGCTTTTTCAAGCACGCTTTTCATGGTTTCAGAATAGGTTTTCATCAGTAAAGCCCTCCTTTTCGAGCAAGGTCCTGAGTGCGCTTCTTGCGCGGGATGCGAGCGCTTCTGCGGCGTGTGTGCTTATGCCCATCACCTTCGCCGCTTCGCGCGAGGTCATATCTTCAAAATACCTGAGCCACAGCACCCTATGATGCCTCGGCTCGAGATTCTCCATCGCACGGTGAACGATGCGCTTTCGTTCCGAGCGGATGCAGGCGTTTTCAAAGCTCTCGAGCTCCGAAGCAAGCTCGGCGGCATTTTCGAGCGGAACGAGCTTTTCGCGCCTGCGTTTTCGTAAATAGTCTATCGCGATATTCCTGCCGATCGTATAGAGCCAGGTCTTGAAGCTTCCCTTGCCGCTGTTTCGCGGGCGCTTAACGGCGAGCTTAACGAAGGTATCCTCAGCCAGGCTTTCCGCTGCGGATACATCCGAAGTGTAGCTCAAAAGAAAGAGGATAAGCCCGTCGCGGTAGTCCTCTATCAGTTCGCCAAGCGCGTTGTTGTCGCCATCAAGAAAACGGCGATAGCTATCGTGTCCCTTGTCCATAGCCCCTCCGATCGGTTTTTCACTTCTTACACGAATGAAAGCGGCAATCCCTCACGCCAAAGGCGCAAAAAAGCCAAAGCTTTTTCCATGCCGCAGATTTCCCTATGATTATACCATTTTTGCCGCACGTTTTCATCCGGCGATAATGAGCGGGCAACCGAAGGTTGAATCGCCCTCGGTTTTCTGATAGAGTGAGTTTGAATAAAAAGTGTTTTTCGGCTTTTTCCCGTTATAATGAGTGAAAGGAGGGCGTGATGCATGGCGATATCAAACGGAAGAAAACTCGTTGAGCGCGCGATCGACGAGTTTTACGGCGAGATCTATGCGTTTTTATGCAAAAGACTCGGCGTGAGGCAGGATGCGGAGGACGTTTGCCAAACTGTTTTCCTTCGCTTTGCGCAAGCGAGCGTCGAGTTTTCGAGCCGACGCAAGCTTCGGGCGTATCTTTACAGGATCGCCGTGAACTGCGCAAACGATCTGTATCGCTCGAAAGCGCCCTGCGTTCCGCTCGAGGCCGCATGGGATACGCCGAGCGCCGAGCTTTCGCCGCTTGAAGAAGCCGAACGCGGCGAACTTACCTCATCCGTTCAGCGCGCTCTGAACGCCCTTCCCGCCAAGGCGCGCGAGGTGCTTCTTCTAAGATATTTTGCCGATCTCAAGCCGCGCGAGATCGCCGAATGCCTCGGAACGGACGTTAAAAGCGTGAACAACAGGCTTTACACAGCCAAACAAAGCTTTAAAAAGGAGTGGGAAAATGAAAAACTCTGAATTAAGAAAAATACTCAAGAGCGATCGCGTGGATATCCCCGAGCAGGCGAAGAAGCGGACGGCGGAGCTTGCGCTTCGTGAAGCAGGCCGAATGAAAGCCTCCGTTTCGGAGCATGAAGCCGAAGCGGGCAAATTTGCAGCCGTCAAGGCTTCAAAACCCGGCGCAAGACTGATAAAGCCGGTCTTGGAGTTTTCTCTTTCCGCGCTGATCATCGCGCTTGCGCTGGCGCATATCCTTTCCATAGGTAAAAGCCGCAGCCTTCCCGAAACACATGGCGCGCAAACCGCTGAGAAGATCACCGCCGAGCCCACAGCCGCCGCGGACGATACCTCCAAGCACACCGCGCCTGCAGAAAACAACGCAGATCCGACGCCGGCCGGGCGCAATACCGGCATTCTTACAAGGTGCGCGACAAACGAAAATCTGCTCCCGTCGGTATGGTCGGAATGCTTCGACAACGGAAACCTCGTTTTTCTGACGTATTCCGAGGTTTCGCCCGATGAATACGCAAAGGAGCTCGAGCTTTCGCTCATCCCGCAGGAAGCTGAGCTGCTCGGAATGCGCTACGCAAGGCTGAAGGGGCTTATGCAGCTCGTATTTATCGATGCAGAGAGCTTGGAGCAAAGCGCTTGCGTGCGCATACCCGGCTCCGCGGAGCTTGCCTGCCGCAATCTCAAGATCTACGGCGATACGCTCTACTATCTTGAGCGCTCGGAAGAGGATGCGTGTACGCGGGTGAGCAGTTATTCAAGCCGCGGCGAATTCCTCGGCGCGATCGAGTGCGAGGAGGATGGCGGTGAAACAGAACGCTACAACGGCGTTTGCGCCGCGGTGTTCGACGCCGAATCCCCCCGTGCGATAGTTGGCGAAATGGTGGAAAAAAACGGAGAAATGTACGTTAAGCGCAGCATGCTCGACCTTAACACGGGCAAAAAAACCGTTATTTCAAACGTTGCCGAAAGCGCGTATCTGCCGATTCGTCAGCCGCTCGCGTTTTACGGAGAAAACAGGCTTGAGATACTCGGAACATCAACTGTTTACAACCTGATCGGCCGCGGCAGCGACGTATCCAACGACTTCTCGTGGCATCTTATGGACGGAAAAAGCGGACAATCCACAAAGCAGGTGCGAGAGTACGATCCCTCCAAGCATTATGACTTTCTCTGTATTCGTTCCGGTTCCCATGCGATGCTCGCCGAATGTGATATAAGCGTTACAAAAACGGATACAAGCATGATCGTCGAACGCAGCAATGAAAGAGCGCTTCTTATCGACCTTGCCGACTGCACGGTCGGGGAACTCAAGTTTGAAACGAGCGATGAATACGCCTGTGCGGTCGTTTCAAGCGACGGCAGCGTGGTCGTTACCTATGATGCCGCACGGGATGAAACGGGAAGAACGCCCCGCGTCATTCGTATCTACGATGCCGAAACGGGCGCGCTGATAAACTCTTTCGAGCTTTCCGAGGAGTATGATATCCCGTTCCTGTATCCGCAGAGCAATTTCGTTATCGATCCCGTGAACGGAAGGCTGTATATCTCCGTGCTCGTGGCGGAGGATGGAACGGCCGCTCATACGGGCGTGCTCTCATACGATTTTTAAGTGAAAAGAAACAGACCTTATGATCGATCTCCGTTTAGCCCGCTTCATTCGAGGCGGGCTTTCCGCACCTTTCGACAAAATGCGGCATAAGGTGTACAAACCCCAAAAGGAGGTCAAGTAAAATGAGCAATATTGTTTCTGCCGCCGGGGCGTCCTGCTCCTGCGGTATGCGCGGAGAGATGATACTCCGCGATCTCAACATGATACCTGCGGGCAGCGTGAACGGCGGGCTTTCGACCTGCGGCTACGCATCGGAGATGAGCCTGCTTCCGGTAACGATGATCAAAAAGCAGGTCTATACCGAGGGGCTCTGCCCGGATTCCGCGCTGAATATCGGAACCATGTTCCCCGAGCTTGCGGATATCTATAAGTGAGGTGCGGCGTATGAATAAAAAGGAACTGCTTGAAAGGATCAGCGAAATACAGTTCGTTTGCGTTGAGCTGAATCTTTATATCGACACCCACCCCGATGATGCGGATGCCCTGAGCGACTATGCGAGCTATTCCATGATGCTCAAGAATCTCATCAAGACCTACGAGGAGCAGTACGGCCCGCTGATGGGCTTCGGGCATTCGGATGCGCGGACGGGAAGCTGGGTCTGCTCCTGCTGGCCGTTTGAATAAGGAGGTAAAAAACTATGTGGATCTATCAGAAAAAGCTTGAATTCCCCGTGAATATCAAAAATCCCGACCTTCGCATGGCAAAATACCTCATGGCGCAGTACGGCGGACCCGACAGCGAGCTCGGCGCAGGCTGCCGCTATCTCACCCAGCGCTTTTCTATGCCCGAT
>Ga0256404_1005909_pt1 | contig 20930 bp, 19 predicted proteins | sample RumenRJG_01DNA_FD_185990 | JGI IMG/M metagenome (GOLD analysis project Ga0256404, IMG submission 185990) | Bovine rumen microbial communities from Lethbridge, Alberta, Canada - RJG_01 | ecosystem: Host-associated > Mammals > Digestive system > Stomach > Rumen | place: Canada: Alberta | collected...
TTATTCTTAAACTCCTGCGCCGTGCAAGAAAATATGATGCTGCTTTGTGGTTTGCTACGCAGTCAGTATTAGACTTTGTTCCCAGTGAAAGCAATGAAGATACTGATACGGTGCGTAAGATATTTTCGCTGGTGCAATATCGAGTTTTGCTCAAACAGAGCAATGATAGTCTTGAAACTTTACAGCGGCATTTTCCGCAGTTTACTCTCTCGGAACTGGCGAATACAGATGGATTTGAAGCAGGAGAGATGCTGCTTGCTCTGTCATCGGGTAATAATAAAATTCACTGCCGCAGGCTCGCAAGTGACTGCGATCTGCTCTATATCGGAAACAGTAGAGATAAGCAGGAGATAATATACAAGGTGTTCAACAGGCTCTATGGATTTCATTATAACGCTAAAGAACTTGCAGAAAAGATGAATAATGACCGTGCTTATTTTATTGAAACATTCACGGTTGAGGTCTTTGAATACTTCGGTATTTCAGAAAATTGCAGTAGTTTTTTGTATCAAATGGTTCATACTTTGGTGCAAAATCTGACGCAGAATTTCATTGAAAAGAATATGAGGTGAGCTTATGTTTGAGAAAAAAAGTAATATAATTTACATCATATTCTTATCGTCGGTTGTGTTTATAACAGCTCTATTCTTTACAGCTATATCACTAAAAAAAGAAAAAAATGATTATTCAGTTGACTACAACACTACGATTTCTCTTGGAAATTATATTGCCAAAATCACAAACGGCACATATATTTCGGATAAAAAAGAGCTGTATTTTTGTTTGTCAACAAAGATAAATACCAACTCGGAACACTTATCTTCAGAGCCAAAGCTGAACAATTTGCGGATAGCTTTTCGTGATAAAAACGGTAAAGAACACAAAGAAGATCTTACAGATAAGAATGAGATAAGTAAGATAAATGATATGACTTACAAAGTAACGGTATCTGATGTATCTGACGATTATCTATATGTTTACATTGAAATGAAATCTGTCCGAGAAGAATATCAAGACGAAGATACAACTGATGAATTTGGCAACAGACAGAAAGGTGAGATACATAAAAAGGAAGAGTTTATTCAGTATGTAATCATGGATCGTGATGATATAACTGTAATATCAAGCGATGATGATAATGAAAAGCCTGTTACAACTATCTCTTTTGAGAAGCCAAAGGAAACAGAAAACAAAATTGAAACGAGGAATATGGATAACAGTTCTGACGTTGAAACAACACGAAAAACAGCTGAAAATAATGTAAAATCAGAAACAAGTTTTACTGAAAAGTCGAGTACAGGAACAACGTCTACTGCTCAAAAATCTGATGTGAATACAACGACTAATAGTAGTGGCGGCGGATACAGTCGTGATGTTTCATCAACTACTACAAGTAAAACTACTACAAGTCAATCGTCAAAAACTGTTACAACAACTGCAAGCAGAGTAACGACAAAGGCAACAACGAAAGCAACTACAAAGGCTACAACTAAAGCCACATCTGCTGCAAACAAGCCGACAGAGTTCAGAACAGAGCCGGCAAAGCCGATTACATTAAAGATAGGTAACACATCTAAAGTAAAGGCTGTTTACACGCCTATCAACTATGTTCCTGCGCTTAAATGGGAGAGCTTTGATACCAGTAAAGTCACTGTTACACAGGACGGTACGGTTAAAGCTGTTGGATATGGTTCAACTATAATTAAGGTAACAGATACAAAATCAGGCAGTACAGCAAGCGTTATGATAACGGTAAATTGAGGTGAACACAATGGGAAATGAGAATGTAAACGACGTTGAAAACAATGTTGAAACGATTGATAAAGAGGTCGTTGATAATGTAACAACAGAGCAGGAAAGAGTGTTGCAGGACGAAGAAAACGAACTGATCTATCAATATCCAGTTGAAAATATGCTCGGCGATTATGAGGATTATTTCAAGCAAGAATATCTCAAAAACAAAAAGGTTTTGCGCAATCTGATGTTTATGTGCATAGGATTTCTCATAAGTTTCACGCTATACTGTGTGCCTGCGTTGAGCAGCTTTTCTACTCTTTTTTTGATAGTGTCAATAGCAATACTGGTAGTAACATTTATGTTAGCAAAGGCGGTCACAAACAAAAAAAGCCTGCATTTTCTCTCAATCAATGCAGACGAAAAACGGCTGAAACTGACTTACTACACACAGGCAAAACACTACAAAAGAGAGTACAATATTATGTATAAGAACATTGTATCATGTAGATTTTGTAATTCGGATTTTACGAAAATTCAGTTCGTTGTAAGCAGAACGAAGTGTAAAGCATACGATATAAACAATATTGAAATCAGTAACGAACCTGTTACTTATCTTGTTTTTAATATCAATCCATTAAGCTACGAACAGGGTTATTTTATGTATGTAGCCGATAAGTTTTTTGATATTAAAGGCTACCAACTTACGAATAAGATAATAAAGAAATATGGTGATGCTGATGAATATTTTGATTATTTACAGGAGGGGAGTGGTGAAGAATGAGTACAGAAATATATTCATTTAATATGCGATTTACAGATAAAACAATGCTTGAAAAACTGGATAAAGAAGCGGAGCTTAACAAAGTATCCCGTACTCAGTTTATTATTGATGTTCTTCAAAAATACTTATCTGCAAAAGATAATTTTGTTGCTTCTTGCTTGCCGCTTATAGTTCATTCAATGGTCAAATCAGAGATAGATGAACTTATGAGAACAGAAAAAGATATTATCAAAGATATATACATAACAATATTAAAACTACGTAGAGTTACAGAAAAGATTGATACATTTCTTGCTCCGGAATTTGAAAAAATCGAATACGATGAAATGAAAATCAATGAAATTTTGCACTTAATTGAGCAGTCTGAAAAAGATGAAAAATAATAAAAAACGGTTTTGTATCTTTGCAGTTTTCTGCATAAACTGTTTTGAAATAATCGCTAAAAGCCACTATGAATATTCTGTTAAGACACGAAAAGTTCATAAACCGATTTTACAAAATGGAACAATATGGATATAAAGCGGTAAAGTGTATTTACTGAAAGCGGCAAAAGCGGTAAAGTGTATTTACCGAAAACGATTAAAACGGTAAAGTGTATTTACCGAAAATCTATAAGGTGGTAAAGTGTATTTACCGAAAGCGGCAAAAGCGGTAAAGTGCCTTTACTGTTTTTGAGCTATGTAGTACCACAACGGAGTTGTGAAAGTGGCGGTACTACCGCCACTTGACATTGGGAGTGGTACCACTCCCTTTATGCTCGTTATTCATTCGTGTAAACTTTAAATCGTAGTTCGCTCATAAAACCTTGTCTAAATCTACAATTAAGGAGTTGCTATTATGTCAAATAAAATAAATCGTACATTTTCATTGACAAAAGAAACAATTGAAAAACTGGAGCTGCTTATGGCAAAGGCTGAATGCGAAAGTTCAAGTGAGTATATTCGGGAACTTATCAATGCCGAAGCCACTAAACAAGGAATTATTCTTGAAAAGGAAGAATTTCATAATACTGTGAGCAATAAACTTTCTCGTTCAGAAGTTGTCCGCAGACTATCTCATGTTGAACAGCTTTTGTTGCAAATAAACTATAAGCTCAAAGATAATAATTGCATGACTTATCAGATCCGTGATGGTATCAATTCTTATCTTAACTTTGCTGATATTGAGCCGTCATATTATGAGTCTGAAACTGAAAAGGCTGAACCGCATAAATGTCTTACTCAGTCGGAGCTGAATTATGAGAATAAAATGCGCAGACTTGCCGTAGAAAAAGCTAATACTGGTAAATAGTTTTAGGAGGGATAAATAAATGATTGATATTGAAAAACTTGATAAAGGCACATCTAATTTCTATGTTGCATTATACAGGGTCGAAGATTTCTATGCTGTTCATTATGTATATAGATTAGGTGACGAATGGTTTATAAGTGACCCTTTTGATTACGAATTAGGTTGTGTAGACGATTTTTCTGATTTTATTGAAAATAATCTACATTTGTTTGATATAGATAAATTCAATGCAAGTGTTAAAAACGGTTTTAATGAATATTATGATGAAAATGGTATCAGAATTATTGATGAAATGATAGTTTATGTAAAAAGGAATGAAACAAGGGCATCAGGAATTGATGTAAATGTTTTCAAAAAGAATGATGATTATTATGCTGATTTCGGAAATTTTGGCAATGCAAATATATCAGTACCTTTTGAAGATATACATTCTAAAAAATACGTAACAATTATTCCTGCATATTATATCAAACAAAGCTACTGGAAAGAATAAAAGGGTGATGTAAATGGGCAGTCCTGCGGTTATCTTTAAGAATAATTTTCTATACAACTGGTATGTTGGCGGCGATGACTATTATGATTATCTCGGTCGTGCGGAAGCCTTTGAAAGCAAAGATAATCATAATCTTCAAGAAGATAACGAGGAACTGATGAATAATCTTATAGATCATAATTACGACTACTTTGTATATATGAAAAACGAACACAAATCTGATGGACTATTTGATAATGAAAATAATGTTTTGTCGCAAGACAAAATCGACAAATACAGAGAGTATGAAAAACAATCTCAAAAAGAGGGCTGCCCAAAGTACATTTGGATAGTTTCTTTTGACAACAAGTTTTTAGAGGAAAACGGTCTTATGGTTAAAGGTCGTGTAGATCTTAACCGTTTGAAAGATGTTGCTCGCAAAGGAGCAAATTCGCTTATTCATTCCTCTAAGAAACTTGATAATGATAACACCTACTGGACAGCTGCTATTCATACTAATGAGGATAACATTCACATTCATTATTCTGTCTGTGAGTATCACAGACTGGAGGACAGACGAGTAACCTATGCAGGCAAGGGACAGGACACCATTGAGCTGTCTGCAATGCGGAAAATGAAAAGCGTTATTGCTAACGATATAGTTGGTAAAACTCGCACACCTGAACTTACAGCCTTTAAGCGTGAAAACCTTATCCCTACCTTTGCAAGTACGATAACTGCAAGCAAGGATATAATAACTCTTACGAAAAAGCTGCCGCCTAAACCTCCACACTCTGCTTGGAAATATGACAGTAAAGCTGTAAAACCTTTTCAAGCGGATATTAACGAATGCATTGATAAGATTATTAATTCTAATGAGCACCTGAAAAAGACCTTTGAAATGTACTGCGATGCTTTGCAGGATATGAATAAGAACTATGAACAGTTCTATGGCGAAAAATCGCAAGCTATGGCGTATTCCCAAAACCAGCTTGACGATTTTTACAATCGTGCAGGCAATAAGCTGCTGCAAGCTATTGCCGAGATGTCCGCGGCGGACAAGCCTGCGCCCGTTCGGGCGTATCTAAAAAAAGAAGAAAAAGAAGATTTTGCCGAATATAAACGGCTCGTGGGTGACAAAGAGTATGTTCGTGCGGCTGATGTGCTTAAAAAACATATTGACAATCCTACTTTTGAGTATACTCTCGCTCGGCTCTATGCAGATAATTTTATCGGTATTTATCAAGAGCGTGGATTAAATATGCTAAAAAAGATAGCTGATGATCCAAAGCATTACAGCTGTGATAAAGCAAATATGTATATAAGCAAAAAGTATCTGCGTGAACATGACTATATTAATGCTGAAAAAAGCCTTATTCCGCTTGCGGAAAAAGGCAATAGCTATTCGCAGTATAGTTTGGGTAAACTGTATCTGCGAGAAGAAAACAGAAATATAGATAAAGCTGCATATTGGCTGAAGAAATCTGCCGATAACGGTAACGCATACGCCCAGTGTGCTTTTGGTCTGCTCTGTATTAAATCTGATAATCAGGTTCAAAAAGCTGTTGGTTATCATTATCTCGGACAAGCAATGCTCGGCGGTAATCAATTTGCTTATAATTATTTGCAGTCAAATAGAGCTGATTATAAGAAATACAATCCTAAAGTCAGAACAGTTGCTAAAGCAATAAAATCAACACAGGTTAAAAGAGCTGTAAGCAACTATCGGAGTTCTGTCAACGAGTGTTGGAACATCATAAAGAAGATGATGGGAGAGTATGAAAGCCATATCAAGCAGCTGCAACGAGAATTTGAATACGAAAATAATGTTGTTGTTGATGAATACGATATCGGTTATGAGTATTCTATTGACTAATCTATTAATAGAGGAGAAATCGCTATGTATGAAGAAGATGAAAAAGTCGCAAAACGCAGAGTGTGGATAAGGCTTGCACAGTTTGTCGGTTTTACACTATTGTTTTATGTTCTTATCTGTCTTGCGTCTAATTATATAATCTTGGGAACAAAGTATATGGGCGCACATCAAAAACCGGATTTTAATAGTCAGACATATTGGGCAATTAAGTTTCGGTATTTTTATATGCCTGACAAGAATTTTCCATTACCTGTTACTGCCTTATGTGCAACCATCGTTTCACTCTTACTTGTTATGCGCCTTGATACAAACTGGCACGTTAAAAATGACAATAAGAATATAAAGGGCAGAGAACGTTTTATGAATGATAAGGAGCTTGGGGATCTTTTATACTCATTTCCAATAAATGATATGAAAAGTGCTGAAAAAAGCGGTATTATACTTGCTCTGAAAGACGGACGATATTACGTTGATGCTGAAACGATACATAGCCTTATAATTGGTACAACAAGATCAGGTAAAGGTCAGACGTTCGTGCTGCCTATGGTTCGCCACATTGCGCTGTCCAAAGCAAAACATAGTATGGTGCTTAACGATCCAAAGGGTGAAATCCTTGAGAACAGCTATGATATGCTTGTGAACAACGGTTATGAGGTCAGAGTGATAAATCTGCGTGATACAGATAAATCATCACTTTGGAACCCATTGCAAGATATTATAGACCTGTACAAGCAAGCCTGCGACACAGCTGCCCGTCTAAATCGGAAACCTGAGTTGTCCGAGTGCATAAAACAGGTTCAGTCTTTGGCATCAGTCTTTACTGCCAACGATCAGTCTGATCCGATTTGGCCGGGCAGCGCAAAGAGCTTGCTTGTTGCTATGATATTGTTCCTGCTCGATCAGGGATACAAAAACGGTCATCTTGAGAATGTATCAATGTACAGCGTTTATATGATGTTTATAGCTTTCGGCACAGAGAATGAGGTGCAGAGCGTGAACGGTGCTAAAAAAGAGATAAATGCCCTTGACAGCCTTTTTCAAGCTCTGCCTATCGGTTCTCCTGCAAAATCAGCCTATGCAACATCGCGTTTCTCAAGTGGTGATACTCGTTCTTCAATCTTTACCACATTATCGCAGAACATTGATATATTCGGTTCTGATACAGGTATATCAAAGTTAACAAGCGGTAATCAAATCAAGTTTCAAGAGCTTGCTAATCCCGATAAGCCTATGGCTATTTTCATGGTTGTTCCCGATGAAGATCCGTCAAGACACGTTATAGCATCGCTTTTTATCAATCAGTGCTATAATGCGCTTGTACAGTATTCAAGTACATTCACCGGGCAGAAGCTACCGCAGAGAGTACAGTTTATTCTGGATGAGTTCGGTAATATGGTTCAAATCCCAGTTATGGACACAAAAATCACTGTCGGCGCAGGACGAAATCTTCTTTTCAATTTATTCGTGCAGGATTTAAATCAGCTCGATACTAAATATGACAACGCCGCTAAAACTATTCGTTCCAACTGCGGTAACATGATCTATATTAACTCTCTCGATGATGATACGAATAAGTATTTTTCATCAATACTCGGTGATAAGACAGTTGAGTATAACACATATTCGGGAGATCTTCACAGTTTTCTTTCGCACCAGTCGGGAACTGTTGATAGCGAGCCGCTTATCAAGCCTGCGGAGCTTGGTCGTTTACCTTTTGGCTCTGCTATCACAAAGCGTCAACGTTGCTATCCCATTAAGACACGCCTTAAACCGTTTTATGAGTTTAAGCTCGAAGCAACGAGTATTGATAAAATATCACAGTCAATGGATCTGATACATCAAGAGCTTGATGATACGATTTATCCCCTTAATGAGATATGGGAGCTGCTTTTTGAGCCTGTTGTAAGTCCTGAAGGATATATCTACAAAAGAGATATTTCAGAGGATACACATTATTATAAGATTGCAGCTGATACAAAATCCGAGTGGATACCGTTTAGCATAAACGAGGAAAGTGAAAAGCGTTCCAATACTATCCATAAGGATTTTATGCGAAATCCTGAAAAGTACATTTCGATTGATGGAAATACAAGAACAAAGTGGGATAATAAACGATTGTCCCTTGCAGCCGAAAAGCAAAAGAATAATACTGTTACCAAAACTGATTTTACCGATAAGACAGAAGCTCCGCCAACTGAACTTGATTTGGCATTGAGACAGCTTGAAAGCGTTTCTGATGATAAATCTGCGTTTATGCGATATATTGACGAGAAAAACTACAAGAACGCAAAGGCGGTTATCAATCAGGCTTTTGTGCGTAGGCAGATCGACAAGCGGCAGAACGAGCTACTGATTGAGTTCCTGAACAAATTTTTCAATCATACAAACGGCGAATGATTTATACGATTTTTACACGAGTTGTCACAAAAGATATGCTTAAGGTATGGTTTATGGTGGAATGAATTTCATCAAAAAATATAAATAGAATAATGACAATAAGGGCTTGATTGTATGTTCATACAATTAAGTCCTTATTTGTGCAAAAAAGCGTGCTAAAATTTTTAAAATATTAAAAGTTGCACAATATTTGTTGAAAAACATTGTGATATTCGCTAATGGAAATATTTACCACGCTGTATTATACTATAAATATCAAAAAAATGAGGTGTGTGCGAGTTGAGAATACCAAACTGCTTTTTTGAACAATACAATGACAGCAAGTCCGAGTTTATAGTTGCCTGTGCTCTCTATGCGCTCATAAATGCCCGTACACAGCTATCTCGCAACGGCTATGAGATATGTGTCAAACAAGATACAATTGCCCGTAAATGCAATATCTCGCTGCCTACGGTGCGCCGTGTTTTATCAAAACTTGAGGATAAGGGGCTTATCACTCACAAATATCGCACGGAGAACGCAGTAGGGGATCTCGGCACATATCATTACAGCATTAAGCAGTATTCTCTTAAATCGGATTATACTTATGTGGACAGCTATTTCTTATCAAGAGTTCCAAATGACCTGTTTTATTTTTACTGCTTGTTCTGCCGTTTGGCAGATAGCAGAACACACAGGTTCTATCAGAGCCTGCGTGATCTGCAAGCTATAACCGGATTTAAGAAATCGAAGATTAGTTGCTACATCAAGCGTATGATTTTGCTTAAACTCATACGAAAACGAAAAAAAAGAACACGTTATGGTGATTACGCCCATAACGTGTTCACAGTAGCTACTAAATCTAAAGGTAACATCCGACCAAAGATAAAACCTTTATTTAAAAATAGAATATCATATAATAAAAGTTTTGTCAAGAGGTTTTTGAGATTTTTTGAAAAAATAATTGAAAATCGCATTTTTGGCTGGAAAAAGGGAATTCCTTTTATGTTTAGGGGTGGTGGCTAAAATGATACATCATATTCTTAACCCATTCGTATTATCTGAAAAAGAATAAAAAAAACGAAATACTCTTATATACTTAGTTCATTTCTTTGTCATTAAGAGTAAAGCGTAAATGTTTTTGCTGAAAAGAATAGTTTGGTCATGCTTTCGTGAGCCTGTATGTCAGCTGTTGTCGGTGTGCCCGACAAGGCAGCGGCAAACGGCGGAGCAATTTGTTCGTTTTTTTCTTTTTTTGATAATTATGCAGCCTTGATGCAGAAAGGAAATCATTTATGAAACTAATTATTGCAGAAAAGCCGAGTGTGGCAAAGGGAATTGCTGCTGTTGTCGGCGCAAAACAACTGAAAAATGGATATTTAGAGGGTGGTGGCTACCTTGTTTCGTGGTGCTTCGGTCACTTGGTTCAGCTTAAAAGCCCTACGGACTACGGAAACGGTTGGGAACAAGCGTGGAGCTTTGAGCAACTCCCAATCATACCGCCAAAATGGGGATTTAAGGTCGTGGAAAGCGGTAAAAAACAGTTCTATGTCCTCAAGGAGCTGATGAAAAACGCTGATGTGTCCGAAATTATCTGCGCGACTGATGCTGACCGTGAGGGCGAATGTATTTTCCGCTATGTGTATTATTTTGCAGGCTGTAAAAAACCTGTTAGCCGACTTTGGTTGTCAAACCTTGAAACATCTGCGATCCGTAAGGCATTGAAAAGCGTAAAACCTATGTGTGAATATGACAACTTGTTTGCCGCAGGCTACGTCAGAGCAAAGTCTGACTGGCTTGTGGGTATGAACGGTTCTCGATTATTCTCGCTGCGCTATGGCTCACGACTTACTCTTGGCAGAGTTCAGACGCCTACTCTTGCGATGATCGTTCAACGGGATAACGAGGTCGATAACTTTGTGAAACAAAAATATTTTACTGTTGACCTTGACTGTGGCGATTTTACACTTGTATCTACAAGAATAGATGATGAACAGATAGCTGAAAGCCTTTCAGCTGCTTGTGACGGTAATAGTGCTGTGATAACTTATGTCAAACGTGAACTGAAAAGCGAAAAGCCGCCAAAACTGTATGACTTAACATCGTTACAGCGTGATGCTAACAGAATATATGGATATACTGCAAAAGAAACGCTCGATTTTGCTCAAAGCCTTTATGAAAAGCGGCTTGTAACCTATCCTCGTACAGATAGTCAATACTTGCCTGATAACATGGCGCAGGAAACACTTGATGTTATCCGTGTATGCACCAATGCGTTTGAGGATTTCAAAATAACTCATTCGCCTGATATTTCACGCTGTATCAATAACGAAAAGGTGACGGGACACCACGCTATAATTCCTACTGCAAGTGTGCCCAATTTTGATGGTTCGTTGTCCAGTGGTGAAGGAAATATACGTGATCTTGTAATTGCAAGGCTTATATGTGCAACAGCTCCTGACCATAAATATGAATTTATGAAGGTAATTGCACTATGTTGTGATACGGAGTTTACGGCAACCGGCAGAGCTGAGGTATCAGAGGGGTGGCGCAAGTATGCAAAATTATCTGAAAAAGAAAAAAATGAAAAGGACGATATAAAACCTTTGCCGGCAATTTCGGAAGGACGCAGTTACAATGTGACAGCTCAAAAAACGGAGCATTATACTACGCCGCCAAAGCCTTACACCGAGGACACACTGTTGAGTGCTATGGAACGTGCAGGCAATGAGGACTATGAAGATGATGAAGCTGAAAAGAAAGGACTTGGAACTCCTGCAACAAGGGCGGCGATTATAGAGCAGATTGTCAAGAACGGTTATGTTGAGCGTCAGAAAAAGCAGCTGCGGTCTACGGATAAAGGCAAAGAGCTTGTAAAGGTCGTTCCTGATGAGGTCAAGTCACCAAAGCTGACTGCACAGTGGGAGACTAAATTGCAGCAGATCGAGCGCAGACAGTATTCTGCTAACACATTTCTTGATGAAATAACCGCATATGTCACAGATATGTGCGGCAAATACAGCTCCGTTGACAGCACATCTGCTCTTACTGCTGTAATCAACAAGAGTAATGAACCGTTAGGCAAGTGTCCCAAATGCAGTGCTGATGTTGTTAAAGGCAAATTTGGTTATTACTGCAAGGAAAAGTGTGGTATGAATATTGCAAAAGTATATGGCAAAGAGCTGACGGAAACACAGCTTAAAACATTACTTGACGGAAAGTCTATATCATATACCGTAAAAGGTAAAAAAACGGTAGTCCTGCCGCAGATCGAGAAAAATGAGTATAACGGCAAGGTTAACTACCAGTGGAAAACACAAAATTTATATAACAAGTAAATTGTCGCACGACAATTTTTAGTCTTGCGACAAAAATGGAGGTAAAAATAATGGCTTTGATATATAAAAACAGAAATGATGAAATGGTAAGAACATATCTAAAGAAAATAAAAGTTGATAATGGCTATACAACCGCTACATTTGCAGAAGCCTGCGGAATATCAAAAAGGTGGCAGCAGGAAATGGAGTCGGATAGGGATTTTTCAACAGCGGCACTCGTTGAGTATTTCGTGAAGGTTTCAGCTATATGTCATATATCTGTCTATGATCTTATGTGTCTTGAAACTGAGTTTCAGCTGAAAAAGATCGAGGTCGATAGAATAAGAGGGGAGGAAACTGAGAATGACGGAGATCAATAAAAACGATTATGTATTTCCTCGCTTTTCGGGTTGCTTGACAGGAAGGCTTGTTCATAAAGAGGGCAATGATAAGTTTATAATGCTGTATTTTGATAATATTGATAGTAAAAGCAAACTTGCAAGGTATGTTTTACTTGCATGGGCAACTGGAAATAGCTATACTGTGTCGGGAGTAGATGCTGCATCTCTCCCGATAAATACTGTGTGCAAATGTGGTTTTGACATATCCAAAACCGAAAAAGGACAGCAAACTAAACTCAACTATGTGAAAAAGGTTTCTTCAAGCACAACCAGTTCCAAAGGCGGCAGCTCGGCGGAGCTGTACGCTAAACAGTTTTTCTTGATGTTAATAAAACGTGCCTATCCTCGTTGCCTGATAGCTAACCTTGCTGTGCGCAAATATCTTGACGGTAGTATTTATCTTTCTGCGTGGGATAATAGCATAAACACTTGCTATGAGGTTACACAAAAGGGCGATAATTGGCAAATCAAAAGATTTAAGTCAGGCGATAATGCGGAAAAAGATGCGATTGTGACCATTGACGGAAAATCTTATGATGTACTGACAAAAGCATACAAATAGGAGGTTTATAATGAGCGAATACAGACAGTATGAAAATGCTGACAGCCTTGAAAAAAGGCTTGAGGATATGCAGAAGCAGCTGAAAGACAATCCGTCAAATATTGATTTGGCAATGGATATTGATGAAATGAAACAGCGTATCAACTATGCGTGGCAGGACAATGAGGATTTTAACGAAGATTGCGAACTTGATCTGACAGAGCAGAGCAAATGTGCAGGAAGATAGAAAAATGAAAGTTGTGTGAAAGCCTTGACAAAATAAGAAATGTAGGATATAATACTAATAGTAGAAAAGCTACTGAAGATAAAGTGCGAGTGGGTACACTATAAATAAGACACAGCGGAAGATAAAGTGCGAGTGGGTACACTATAAATAAGACACAATGGAAGATAAAGGCTCGGCTATATGCCGAGCCTTTTGTTGAATGAACTGGAGAAAACAATGGCAGATAAAAGATTTAAAATTAGCTTGTTGTCAGATAAGTTTTATAATGATTATCCGCAAAGTCAATATAGCGAAATAGAAAAGAAACCACATAGACCTTATTTAGTTTTACTTGTTGATGTTGATAACAATACTTTTGCTATTCCGTTTAGATCAAACATTAAACATAACTATTGTTATAAATTCAAAAACACATCGAGAGAAACAGATAGTTCAACTGGTCTTGATTTTACTAAGGCAGTAATATTAAATGACAACACATATATTAAGTGCGATGCAAGCATAGATGAACTTGAATACAGAGAATTAGAAAACAAATTTTCTACAATTTATAACCGCTTTAAGAGATATGTTCAAGAATACAAAAAGTACATAAATGGTGATGTTAATGATAACACCAATAGAATGTTTCGGTTCACCACATTGCAATATTTTAATAAAGAACTAAATAATACCATTAGTGATAGTATTCAGCAAACAAATGAAAACGATGAATTGCTCGATTTGACCGATTTGACAGAACAGAGCAACGGTCGCAAATAACAAAAGCCGTCCTGCGTGGGCGGCTTTATTTTTTTCTCTTTTTAGAATTTTGTCGCACGACACAAGTTGTGTTACTACACTATACTGTTGTTGATACCTTGACTTTTGAGGAATATTGCTGTATAATTTAATTGAAAAGATTTGGCGATTGGAGGGCTGAACATGACTGAAAAAATCTACTCTTTGGATGAGATAAAGAAAATGCTTGCAAAAGTTGCTTCTGAATATGATGTTGAAAAAATATATTTGTTTGGCTCTTATGCAAGAGGTGAAGCAACAGGGAAAAGCGACATAGATTTATATATTCCCAAACTGCCTGCAAAAATGGGAATAAAATTTTATGGCATGTATGAATATCTTAAAGAATTAACCGACAAAGACATTGATATAATTACTGATAATTCGCAATTTTCTAACAGTGAGGAACAACAATTGCTTTTTGAAAATCTTAATCGAGATAAGGTGAAAATATATGGATAAGGATTTAAACGTGTTACAACATATGATTGAATACTGTGACGATATAGAAAACGACTCAAAACGACTGGGAGATAACTTTGAAACATTTAAAATTGATCGCCTGTATCAAAAAGCTATAACGATGTCTATGCTTCAAATTGGAGAATTAACAACTCACTTATCCGATGAATTTAAGGATAATACGGTGGGTGAAATGGACTGGCGTAACATTAAAGGTTTGAGAAACCTTTTGGCACATAGATACGGCAGAATGGATGTTTCACTGGTGTGGGATATAAAAGAAGAGGATATACCACCTTTGAGAGAATTTTGCAAAAAACACATAGAGCTGCTGAAAAACGCTGAACTTGATTTAACCGACTTAACATTACAAGATAGCAATCGCTCATAAACAACAAAAGCCGTCCTGCGTGGGCGGCTTTATTTTTTTGTTTTTTTGTCTTGCGACAAAATCAAATAGCTATTCTGCTGTTGATGTCATTTGCTATAACATCAAATTTCTTGTTGCTGAAATGCGTGTAGATATTAGCAGTGGTGCTTATGGTGCTGTGACCGAGGTATTCCTGAATATCCTTTATGTCATATCCGAGTTCCTCATGCAAATATGTTGCGCAGGAATGACGTAAATCGTGAAAGCGTATCTTAAATCCCATAGAACGTATTGCTTTGCGAAACATATGATCGAGATAAAGCGGCGATATAGGTGTTCTGTCATTTTTTACGCATATAAAATCCGTTTGCTTTGGCTTGAACTCTTTTTTGCGTACAAGCAAATACTCTTTAAGGCTTTTCGGCAGGCTTAATGTCCTTTGAGATTTTGGCGTTTTTGTGCTTTCGTCAGATATAATTTCGGATCTCTGCTTTTTAACGTCATAAAACTGTACAACGGTATTAAGGATATGTACTTTGTTGTTGTCAAAATCTATATCGCACCAGCGCAGTCCTAATGTTTCCGACCTGCGCAGACCCAACAGAACGGCAAATAGTATGGGCAAATGTATATTGGTGTTCTGCGTGGCTCTAAGCAGAGCGTTTATGTTTTCAATAGTCAAAGTGGCTGCTTTGTACGTTTTCCCTTGCGGCGTTTCAGCTCTTTGGGCTACGTTAACGCTTACTATATCATGCTTGATAGCATAGTTGAGTGCAGCTTTAATGGTTGCGTGGTGGTGGAGTATTGTATTGGGGTTGAGGTTCTCATTAAGTTTAAATTGATAATACTGCTCTAAATCGTATGCAGTCAGGTCTGTTACTGGCTTATCTTTATCGGCAAAATAGGGGATAATGTGCTTGTTGATTTGCAGTTCATAGCCTGCATACGTTGTCGGCTTTATTCTCATCTTTCTGATTTGCAGCCATTGCTTAAGCAGATCTGTAAAACTGGTGGTGTCTGATTGCTGCTTGTCAATTTGCGCTTTCAGACGCAAGTTCTCTGCGGATAAGCCGACTATTATCTGTTCTAATTCGGCTATCCTGCTGCTTGTTTTGTCCTCGATCATTTCTTTACACTCCTTGAAATTTTTACACAGTTTTTAGCATAGCACAAAAGGGCAAAAAAAAATCGTGATAACTCACAATTTTTAAAACTTTTTTCTATTTTTCTATTGACAATTTTGCTCATTCGTGTTATACTATTTTTATAAAAGGATGCAACAAAGCATCCACTGACAGTCCGTTGTTGGTAGCAACGAACTGTCCTCCACAACAATCAACGCACGATTGCAGTGAAACTTGTGAATGCCTAATGCTCGTGTTCTATTTTAGCACGATTTAGGATAGATGTCAAGTGTTTCTCGTTGATTTGCGTGGACGAGAAGCACTTCTTTTTTGGTATTAACCTGATTGGGTTGATATATACTGCACCAAAAAATTGAATAGTTACCTTTGTATTTACAAATCTCAATCTTTGAACTCAACAACTGCTGTTCAGTCTACTGTCGGGAGACAGAGGGAGCAACAGCCATATCATAACAGCTTTGCATTTTGCAAGCCTGCCTGTTAGGGCAGATACTTTGATGTGCGCCGTGACTATGTGTTTTGCATACAGCGAGTATATACCGCATCAGCGTGAGCTACCGAGTTGAAGCAAAACTACTGTCGTGATGATAGAAGCAAATTGAGTAAGGGCGTGCAAGACTATATTCACGAAAATAGGTACGGTGCTGCTGATTTGGAGCTGCATAGCTGCATAGCCAAAGCGTAAGAGCAAAAATAATACAAAGATTAACGAAAATACTGGTACAGAATATATTATATAAGCGTTCTACGACAACGCCTATTGATATATATTGATATACAGCATACCACAGATATTTTATATCTGTGGAGAAAAACCACATTCCTTTTGTGGTTTTTCTCCAAGGATATGAATGAACGCGGATTGAGAGATTTGAACTCTCGCGCCCGTTTCCAGACCTACTCCCTTAGCAGGGGAGCCCCTTCACCACTTGGGTAAATCCGCAAACAGTATAAAAATAAAATGTGGCGGACAGGGTGGGATTCGAACCCACGGTACGTTGCCGTATCACCGGTTTTCAAGACCGGCTCCTTAAACCACTCGGACACCTGTCCAAATTGTTATCGCATAAAAACTATCTCAATCAGCGACTTAATTATTCTATCACACATTTGCGTACTTGTCAATAGGTTTTGGACAAAAAAATCATCGCAGAGCAAAAAACTTTGAAAAAATTTTCAAAAACCCTTGCAATTTGCGGGAAGATGTGCTATACTATCATAGATATTTATAAATATGGAGGGATAACTAATGTCTGTAATGGAGATAGTGGCAGGTTCAGTGCTTATTTTTGTAAGCCTGATACTCATTTTGATAGTACTTTCAATGGAGTCCAAGGATCAGGGTCTTACCTCGGCGATAGGCGGCGGCTATAACGAGTCGTTTTACGGTAAGAACGGCGGAAACACCAAGGATGCAAAGCTGGGAAGGATAGCAAGGATCTGCTCGGTGCTGCTGTTCATCGTAACGCTGGCTGTAAACATTGTAGTTTCTATCTACTTTAACAAGTGATCAACGAGGCTGCTGCAGATGATGCGGCAGCTTTTTGTTTTAAGGAGAACAGTATGAAAAGGACGCAAAACATCAATGATAAGATAAGGGCGCTGTTTGACTGCTTTGACGATTCAATGATACAAAGCTGCTTTGAGGGAGTTTACGGCGAGCTTTGGTGTGATGATGAAAACGACCCCAAAACCGCAGCAATAGTGTCGGGGGATTTTCACTACCTTGCGGGCAAGCCTGCGTATGCAGACGAGATAGCGGCTTTTTTGCGGGATAAGCCGCACGCGGTGATCGTGCCATCGTGCGATGAATGGTTTGAGCTTGTTGATGCACAGTGTGATAATATGCTCAAAAGGGTGGACAGATACCATATGCGCGCACCGCAGGAGGGCTTTGACAAGCAGCATCTTGACGAGCTGCTCAAGGATATGAAAAGGCTGAGGCTCTATGCGTGCGAGCTTTCACCTATCGGCGAAAAGGAATTTATCAACTGCCTTAAATCAGACTGGGCTTATTCATTTGTGTCCAATTTTTCGGACTACAAAGAGTTTGAAGAGCACGGCTTCGGATTTGTCATAAAGCATATGGGTAGGATAGTCAGCGGAACAAGCACCTACTGCTATTACAGCAAGGGTGTCGAGGTAGAGGTGTCAACTCACCCTGAATACCGTATGCGCGGACTTGCCAGGGTCACGGCGGCAAAGTTCATTAAAGAATGTATAAGCAGAGACCTTGCGCCTAACTGGGACGCGCGCAATCTTGCATCGGTAAGCATTGCGAAAAAACTTGGTTTTGCTCTGCACGATACCTACACCGCGTATGAATTCAAAACCGGCAGCTGCGAAGCAAGACTGCCCAAGGACAAGCACGATACAGCGGCGGTCGAGGCGCTTTCACGGCTTGACGGCGAGCAGATCGAGCCGCTTATACCACAGCTTGCGGAGTGGATACAGGATATGAACCACCCAATAGCGATACCTGTCGCTGAACTGCTTGCACAGCATTACAGCCTTGTTGAGCCGTATCTGCCCGATCTGCTGAAGGCGGATAATACGGACGACATATGGAAGTACAATATAATAAAGTATCTGCTGGGTATGCGCAGGGGATCTGCGATCAGCGAGCGCGTGATGAGCGAGCTTGTGCGCATAGCCAAAAATCCCACAGACAGCGAAAAGGCGGAGCTTGCCGATGAGGCGGCAAAAGAGTTTTTAGAAAATCTGGCATAAAGGAGAAAAGATGAAAATAGATTACACAAAGCTTATCGTCAGCAAGCTCAAACGCAGCGGCAAAAAGCCGGTGCGCTACAAGGAGCTTTTGCGTGACTGCAAGCGAAAGCATTTTGACATAGATAAGTTCAACGACACCGTTGCGGCAATGAAGCGCCGCGGCGAGATAACCGAAACAAAGTACGGCTTCAGCCTGGGCGAGAAAAAGAAAGAGCGCAAATGCAAGGTCGTGCGCATAAACCGCACATTCGGCTTTGTTCAGGACATCGAAACAGGCGAGGAGTTTTTCGTTGCGGGCAAGTTCCTGCTCGGCGCGCTGCCGGGTGACATCGTAATGGTGCGCACATTCAAGGGCAGGGGAGAGTCGCTCGAGGGCGAGATAACGCAGATCGCTGAACAGAATTACTCGCGCTTTATGGGCGAGATAGTCAACGAGTTCGGCGAGCTGAAGATAGTTCCCGATACGCTTTGCAAGTCGGCGCTGCGCTTTGAGAACCCGGGCAGGCTCGAGCTTCACGAGGGCGATAAGGTCATTGCCGAGATAACCAAGCGCGGCAAGCGTCACAGCGAGCATATCTGCGCAATAACCGCGACATACGGCAGCTCGATGAGGGCGGCATCGTGTGCGCTGTGCGTGGTAGAGGTCAACGGACTAACCCCCGTATTTCCGCCGCAGGTGATAATGCAGGCACGGCAGGTCAGCGACTATTCACGCATACAGGCAGAGCTGCCAAACCGTGTCGATCTGCGCGATAAGCCGATATTTACGATAGACGGCGCAGACACAAAGGACATCGACGACGCGATAAGCGTTGAGAAAACCAAAACGGGCTACGAGCTTGGTGTGCATATCGCAGACGTTTCCCACTACGTTACACCAAAAAGCGAGCTTGACAACGAGGCGTTCAAGCGCGGTACGAGCGTTTACTACGCTAACAGAGTTATCCCTATGCTGCCAAAGGAGCTTTCAAACGGCATCTGCTCGCTCAATCCGAACGAGGACAGGCTTGCGTTTTCCTGCCTTGCGCAGCTTGACAAGCAGGGGCATATAACCTCCTACAAGTTCGTCAAAAGCGTGATACGCTCGCGTGTTAAGGGCGTTTACAGCGAGATCAACGAAATGCTTGAGGGCTATAATTCAAAGTCCAACAGCGAAAAGTATGCCGATGTCAAAGACCAATTGCCGCTGCTGCTCGAGCTTGGCGATATACTCAAGGCGAACCGCATAAGCCGCGGCTGCCCCGAGCTTGAAACGACCGAGAGCAAGCTGATAATTGACGAGACAGACAAGTGCGTTGATGTTGTCCCAAGAACGAGAGGGCGCAGCGAGGAGCTTATCGAGGACTTTATGCTCGTTGCAAACGAGTGCGCGGCGCGCTTTGGCTTTGACAACAAGCTGCCGTTTGTCTACCGTATCCACGAGGAGCCGAGTGAGGAAAAGACTGAGGGGCTCAAAGAAACTCTCGTCAAGCTGAATATACAGCAAAAGATCGGTGAGCGCGCAACTGCGCAGGATATGGCTGCAGTGCTTGAAAAGGTCAGGGACACGCCGCTTGCGCCGATAGTCAACAACATCATTCTGCGCTCTATGTCAAAGGCGAAGTATTCCACCGAGCCTGTGGGGCATTTCGGTCTGATGCTTGATGACTACGCGCATTTCACATCGCCTATCCGCCGCTATCCCGACCTTGCGATACACCGCATAATGTCGGAGTTTTTAAGCGGCACAAAGGCTGTGGACTGTGCGCAGAAGTATTCAAAGTTCTCCTACGCAGCGGCAGACCAGGCGACCAAGACCGAGCTTACCGCAATGGAGGTCGAGCGCAGCTGCGAGGACTGCTACAAGGCAGAGTATATGCTCTCCCACATCGGCGATGAATATGACGGAATCATCACGGGCGTTACCGATTTCGGCGTGTCCGTCGGACTTGAAAATACCTGCGAGGGACTCTTGCACGTTGACGAGCTTGAAGCAGGCGCGTATGAATGTGACGGCGTTATGACGCTGAAAAATTACTCTACCGGCAAGACGTATACCGTCGGCGACAGGATAAGAGTAATGGTCACCAACGCAAACGTCAACAGCGGAAAGATAGATTTTGCTCTCGCGCAATCGTAATAAATAACAAAGGCAAGGTGCTGACCTTGCCTCTTTTGTTGATATGATAAATCCGAATTTGTGGGTCTGCACTACCTATAAGGACTTGCCAAAGACAAGACAGGTTTTTCTCCCAGCCTTTTCTCGTAAAAGAAAGGCAAATTGTCCTGCGGACAATACGCGGGTCAAGGGCAGAGCCCTTGCCGCCGTCCGCAGACGGCGGAATACCCTGACGCTTCGCGCGCTCGGCAAGGGGTGAATTTCAAACAGTCCTGTGGACTGTTTGAAACGAGGTTTACCAAGGCTG
>Ga0256404_1005910_pt1 | contig 20929 bp, 18 predicted proteins | sample RumenRJG_01DNA_FD_185990 | JGI IMG/M metagenome (GOLD analysis project Ga0256404, IMG submission 185990) | Bovine rumen microbial communities from Lethbridge, Alberta, Canada - RJG_01 | ecosystem: Host-associated > Mammals > Digestive system > Stomach > Rumen | place: Canada: Alberta | collected...
TCCCCTAAGGGACACCTCTTGCAAGTGCCCCTTTTCTTTGGTGATCATGTGGTACATTTCTTGCTGATCATTTGGCCTACTTTGACTCTATCAGAAACACCCAATTATGGAACTGTGGGAAGCTTCTTTCCGCTCGGTCGCGGCATGCGCCTTCATGAACTCTGCGACCAGCGCGCGGTAATGTCCGCGCGGCACCCGACTTCAGAGAAAACAGGATGCCGACGGCACCCAAGACCCGGAGGAATTTGACGGAGTCGTAGGCTCCGACCGTCGCCGTCAACCTGGCATACAGGTCCTCGTTGTCGTTCGCAGTGATCCGATAGGCCGTGGTGTCCGCCTGTCCCGGAGAAATCATGCCCGGGTTACCGCTCTCCGTCGTCTGGAAGATCGGTTCGATGACCGTGGCACCTTCCTCCGACGTCCAGGTCGCCTTCGAATCCTTCAGCATCCGTTCTGGTCGTAGACGCTTGCGTGGGGATGACACGGGATTGTCGATATAGCTCAGCTTCACCGACCAGATCCGGGTTCCGCACTAGAACAGCCTGATGGACTGTGCGAACAGAGTCGATTCCGAATAGTCCCCCTTGATCAAAAGTGGGAAATTTCTTTGATCTTTTGGTCCAACTTCAGAGCATCAAAAACATGCACGGACTTCCAAAGTCAAGCGACCCTTGAAGAGCTTCAAGAATTCTGCGTAGCCATCAACATTCCTGAAGGCTCTCAAGACATTTTTGCACGGGTTCGAAGCATGGAGGCGGAATTTCCTCGTCTCTTCAAAGGACAAAGGCAGCAAACATCAAAGCAGATAGAAAGCTTTTGGATAGGTCGCTGGATAGTTTCTCCCCGTTTCAATCTTTCTGTGCAAACGTCAAGAAATCTGTTGATCCATTGGAGGGCCTACTTCTTCTTCAAGGATGTGCGACCGTTCTGCCTTGTCGTCAATATTTCTGCTTTGCACAATCTATCCATTTCCGGAACCAACGCTTTCAATAAAACCGTAGAGCAGTCAACCGTTTTGGATGCTTGAGCCTTGAAAGCCATCAGTGTCCCTACACACCGCCCCTTCTCGGACCAACCTCTTTGACGGCGATAGGAAAGCCACCTTCTCCGACCCGCAAGCCCTGAACCATTGGCAAAAAAGCCGGTGACCTACCAGATGTCAAAAGAGCCCCACCGGCCGACCAAAGGGGTACGTCTCCGCCTTGGAGTCTGGCAATTCCTGCATCAGGAAACCACTGCCGCCTGCCTTCAAGAATCCTGTCCAACTTCCAGGAATCCTGCGTGCCACGTGGGTGATGTACACTCAAGTTCGCGAACAGATGCAAGAGGGAAATCCTCCCCATGAGTCATGGGATGTGATTGGCAACCATGACTCCACAGAAAAACTGGAAACCTTCAAGCATTCTGCGTATGCCGGCTCATCCCTTTTGTGGAAAACCGGCAAACAACTCCGTGTGGAAACGGACAGATTAAAGCTCCGTGATTCCGGACTTGGCCGCCACTTCGTCAAGAACAGCAATGCTGATGAACGTGCAACTTCTGGCGGGAACCCATAAAATCTGTGAGAAAGTCAATGTTTCTGTATTGTCGAGAGGCGTAGAAGCACTCCGGTGTTCATTCCTTCCTTCGTGAAGGGCCATGCGGGCAAGGCGCATCGCCTGTTCCTTCTTCGCCCGCCGCGCCTGCATTCGTCCTCCCTCATGCAATCCTTCTGCCACAGCGTCAATCTCTCTGCCTATCCAGGCGCAAGGAAAGCCCGCGCTCAACAAAACTGCACGGAAATCAACCAATCTGCGTCGGCACTTATTTTCGGCCAAAACTGGCGTGGAACGCACGTCCCTTGGATCCAAATTAGTTGCCATTTGGTTGCCACGGATTTAAGAATCTGTCTCAAACCTGCATTTGAATCCATCAAATGCAGGTTTCTCAACATTTCTGTCTACTCCCACTCAATCGTCCCCGGCGGTTTGGAAGTGATGTCATACAGGACACGGTTGACTCCCGGTACCTCGTTGCAGATGCGGTTGGCGCACCGTGCAAGCACCTCGGGCGGGAAACGGAACCAGTCGGCCGTCATGGCGTCCTCGCTGGTCACGGCACGCAGCGTGCAGACCTCGCGATAAGTGCGGTGATCCCCCTGCACGCCTACAGACTTGACGGGAAGCAGGTCGGCAAGCGCCTGCCAGATCTTTCCGTACAGGCCGGCCTTGCGGATCTCCTCGATGAAGATCGCGTCGACCTCCCTGAGCGTATCGAGCCTTTCCTTGGTGATCTCGCCGATGCAGCGCACACCGAGACCCGGACCGGGGAACGGATGGCGGTCCACCATCTCCTCCGGCAGGCCAAGCTCGCGTCCAAGCTGGCGGACCTCGTCCTTGAACAGCTCCTTCAGCGGTTCCAGCAACTGCCACTTCAAGTCCTTCGGGAGACCTCCGACATTATGGTGGCTCTTGATGGTGGATGACGGACCCCCACTGGGAGAACGGCTCTCAATCACATCCGGGTAGAGCGTCCCTTGGGCAAGGAACGAAATGTCGCCGCACTGGCGGGCAGTCTTATAGAAGGTGTCGACGAACACCTTGCCGATGATATGGCGCTTGGTCTCAGGATCACTGACCCCTTTCAGGGCGGTCAGGAAGTCGTTTTCCGCATCCGCATAGACGAACCGCATCTGATAGTGGTCCCGGAAAACCTTTTGGACCTGTTCGGCCTCGCCCTTTCGGAGCAGACCATTGTTGACGAAGACGCAGACCAGCTGGTCGCCGATGGCCTTGTGGATCAAGACCGCGCAGACCGAGGAATCGACACCCCCGGAAAGGCCGAGCAACACCTGCTTGCCGCCAACCTGCTGACGAATCTGGGCGACCGCGTCATCAACGAAGTTGCCCATGTTCCAGTCGTTTTTGGCATGGCAGATGCCGATGACGAAGTTTTCCAGCATCCTGTTCCCTTCCCTGGTGTGAACCACTTCCGGATGAAACTGGACACCATAGAAATGCCGCTCGTCGTTCTCGATGACCGTGTAGGGACAATTCGGGGTATCGGCGGTGATGCGGAACCCGTCGGCCATCCTGTCGACAGAATCCCCGTGGCTCATCCAGATCTGGCTACCCTGGCTGACACCCGCAAGCAAGCGGCTTCCTGCGTCAGTAATGTGCAGACCAGCCAGTCCATACTCCTTCTTCCTCGCGCTTGCGACATGACCACCCAGCGTCCATGTCATGACCTGCAGACCGTAGCAGATGCCCAGGATGGGGATGCCCAGCTTGAAGATCTCGGGATCGGGATGGGGAGCGCCCTCCTCGTCGACGCTTGCAGGTCCTCCAGAAAGGATCAGGCCGACAGGATGGACGCTCTTGATGGCCTCGGCCTTTGTCGTGAAAGGCACGATGGTGCTGTAGACACCCAGATCTCGCACACGGCGTGCGATCAACTGGCTGTATTGCGCGCCAAAGTCCAGCACAAGAACGGTATCGTGGGTTTGGGGCATCGATTTCCTCCAATGGATGGAATCCTACCAAAAAGCACCGGTTCTGTACAGGATTCTCCTTACCAGGAAAGCGAGCGAACCGGAGGATACGCCTTGGCGACAGCCAAGGAGACTGCAAGACCGAGTAGGAATCCTACGGTCACCTGCCCGAAGTTGCCCGGAATCTCGGCGGCCGCGACGCCAAAGCCTGCGATAAACAGGCCGGAAAGCAGGAAATACCCACCCACCACCATCACGACAGCGGCAAGATAGGCGAAAATCTTGCGGAGCCAGCTCGAGGTGTCGCCACGGATGATCAGGGCGACGAACAAGCCCTCAAACCCATGGCAGACAAACGAAACAGGAGCCCACTGGGCATAGCCGGAAAGCAGGTCGGCAAGAGCTGCGCCCAGACCAGCGGTCAGGAACGCGGTCCAAGGACCGAAGGTAAGGGCGATGAAGAGGATTGCCACATCGCTTAGATTCAAATAGCCACGCGCGGTGGGAATTTTCACCACCATGGTGAAGACGACGACAACAGCCGTCAAGATAGCAATGACGGCGACTTGCAAAGCACTACTCTTTTTCTTCGTTTCCATCATACAAGCCCTCTTGCAGTCTGCAGTAACCTCTTAAAGGAAAAGTGTCAATACACGATTGGTTCACATTCGGCAGACGAGAAACAGGACAATCACCCCGGTCACCACCAGAACACAGCTCAGGACACCATGGCGGTATTGGGAGAAATCATGGTACCGGGTCCTTCTTCCCCGCCTGCCATACCCCCGTTGCTCAAGACTCATGGCCAGGAAAGGAATGGAACGAAGAGATACAACGAGCGCGCTGGTCAAGGTGGGGAGCATGTCCTTCAGATGGCTCTTGCCGCTACAGACATTCGGACGGCGGAGCTTGTGGCTCTCCTGGATTTCCTTGAAACTGTCGCCGATGAAGGGAATGTAGGTGAACGCAAGGGTGACCACCAAGGCTACCTTGTAGGGCAGATGCCAGGATAGGAGGACCAAGGTGATATCGTGCATCTTCGTAGTGGCGAACAGCAACGTGCAGGTGAAGGTGATTCCCATGAAGCGCCCCATCAGCAACAGCGTCTGCCACAGCCCCGCCCAAGTGACCACAGTCCAGCCCCTGATGGACAGACAGCCCTCCCCGGTCCGTTGCGAGAAGGGCATGAAAAGCACCATGAAGAGCAACATGGCGGAAATCGATGCAAGCACTCGCCGGCTGTACTTCACCCCGACAGATCCCACCATCACCACAAACAGAATCCCGACAACCACCCACAACGAACCAAGGGTGACCGGCAGGAAGAACCATATGGTCATCGCAACCAGGAAAAGCACCTTGGCCCGGGGATCGATCCGGTAGAGCGGGCCACGGCCTGCGATGAACGTGTCGCTTGTCATGCCCTCACCATCCTTTGCCCGTCAATCCGGTACCCATCCGTTCCCACAAGCCGCGCGAACTGGGAATCGTGGGAAATGACAAGGATACCGCTACCCTTGCCCCCCAGCAAGCGCGTGATTTCCTGGGCCTTGCGGTAGGTAAGCGCATTGTCCAGCTCGTCAAGGATATAGAAAGGTCGGTCAAGCAGGTAGTAGACAGCACCCTGCAATGCCTTCCGCTGGGGATAGCTCATCGTCGTCGGCGTATCCTCCGGATCCAACCCGAAAAGGGAACAGGCCTCCGCCACCCGTTCGGAAATCTCCTTGCGGTCCACCGAGGCGTCACGTTCAAGCGACCAGGACAGCTCGTCCCTGACCGTCGGCAGAAAAATCTGCAGGTCCGGGTTCTGGAACAAGTACCCAACCGTGCAGTTCAGCTCATTCCTGTCCAGCCTTCTGCCATCAATCGTCATCGTCCCCTTCTCGAACGGATCCAGTCCGCACGCGACGCGGGCGAAGGTGCTTTTGCCCGAGCCATTCTCCCCCACCAGGGTGATGATCTGGCCGCTCTCCAGACGGAACTCGGGAACCTCGAGATGAAAGACGCGGCGCTCCTCGTCACTGACCCGTCGATGGACGATCCGGATATCGCGGGCCTCAAGCACATGCATGTTCCCCTCTGGCTTGACCGGCCGGAGCGGCACAAGCCCGTCATCCCCGCACAAGGCACTGAACGAGGCCCGAGGGTCCTCTCCAGCGGGAACCAACCTGCCATCTTCCAGAAGATACGTATCATCAAACAACCCGGGAAACTGGGACAGATACCGGGAAGCAAATACCAGTACTGCATGTCCGCTTCGCCGAATCGCGTCGGCGAGCCGCTCCCTCCAGTCCTGGTCCAGATCATCAAAGCTCTCGTCCAGAATCCAGAGCTTCGGGTCCAGCATCTCTTCCAAGGCGACAAGCACCCGCTTGCGCTCGCCACCAGAAAGCTGGGACTCGCTCACCTTGCGATACTTCTCAAGACCCCAACGCTTCAGCGCCTGGTCGACGCGCTGGCGCATCTCCTGCCGTTCAACACCCATCGATTCCAAAGGGAAAGCAAGCTCGTCCTCCACCGTGGAGGCGATGAACTGCTCCTGGGGATTCTGGCTGACGTAGCCGACTTCCTCGACCAAGTCCCAGGGCTCACATGCCAAGAGATCCTTTCCATCCAGCATCAAGGATCCCGTGATCGGACCCCCAAGGTACTTGGGTGTCAGGCCGGAAAGAATGCGGGCCAGTGTGGACTTGCCAGCGTCGAAAGGACCGAGCACCAGCACTTTCCGTCCCGTGGGAATAGAGAGGCCGAGGTGGTCGAGCACCTGACGGGAAGGTTTTCCCGTGTAGCTTTGGTAGGAATAACCGAGGCCACGGACCTCGAGCAACTCAGCCATGGAGTTTCTCGATCTTATCGTGCTCGGCGACGACTTCGTCCTGCACGAGAAAATGGATTGCTTTTCGTTGCTCGTCAGTCATCGACGAGGTGTCGACCGGCCTGCCAATCGAGACGTAGACGTGCGTGTGCCACTTCCGGCGAGACTCTAGCGACGTACGGGTACCCTCGATGGCGATCGGGACAATCACCGCCTTGCTTCTCGTGGCAAGATTGAAACTCCCTGCCTTGAATTCGGCGACCTTGCCGGTCCTGCTCCGTGTTCCCTCGGGGAAAACCAGCATGGGAATGCCCTTTTCCACATTGGCCACTCCGTCAAGGATCGCCTTGATCGAGGAACGGACACTCTTGCGGTCGATAAAGACACAGTCGAGCACCTTGCACCACCAATTGATGATGGGGACCTTCTTGATCTCCACCTTGGTGATGACACCCGGCTCACGCCTGACCGCGGAGAAAATGGCGGGCAGGTCGAGCAGGCTCTGGTGGTTGGCGATATAGCAGATCCGCCCGTCGGAAGGAAGGTTCTCCCTTCCCATGACGTGGTAGGAGATGCCGAGGCACACGAAGAAGGCGCCACTCATGAATCTGAGCCAATGGTCGCGCCACCAGACGGCCGCACGCTTTCCTCCCAGAAGGCGGAGGATGGCATAGGGGAGGAAGACCAGCACGACGTTGCTGGCAAGCAGGGGTGCGAGCACGACCGCCCCAAGGCAGATTCTGAGCTTTGCCAGCATGGTCATTTACCCTCTTGTTTCTTTTTCCTGCCGAACAGCCAGGCGAAGAATCCTTTTTTCTGCTTCGGCGGAAGCGGTTGCTCCGCGTTCGGCATGACCACCGGCTTCTTGGCCTGCTTTGGCTTCTCTCCCCTCTGCGGGAGGCGCTTCGGCTGGATCTTCTGCTCGGCGTTCATCGTCTGGCTCTCTTCCTGGTATTCCTGCTTGTAGTAGGCCAGGCGCTGCTCAAGCGGCATATTCTGGATTTCGGCATAGCTCTTGCGCGGACGTCCAGCGGCAGGTCTCGGCTTGCGCTCACCCTTTGGAGCGTCGTTTCGCCGTCTATCCCCCCTCCGGGAGGAAGAGCGGTCTCCTCCACGGCGGCTGGAAGACCGACCCCCTCTGCCACGGCCGCGGTATCCTTCCTCGCGGTCCGTGCTATGGCCGGCGTATTCCTTGGTAGAGACGAGATCACGGAACTTCATGTCCTTGGTCTTGTCTTCGACCACGGGAAGGTCTCCCTCCTGCGGCCAGATTACGGGAATCTTCATCTTGATATAATCCTCGATTCCCTCAAGGCCATAGACATACTCCTCATCGGCGAACGTGATCGCCTTGCCACTCTTGCCGGCACGGGCGGTACGTCCGATACGATGGACGTAGCTCTCGAAATCCTCCGGGATATCGTAGTTCACCACCATCGCCAGGTCATCGATCTGCAGGCCACGGGCCGCGACATCGGTGGCGACCAGGTATTTGATCTTGCCCTCTTTCATGTCGTCGATCGTGCGCAGCCGCTTGCTCTGCGGCATGTCTCCCATCAGATAACTGGTAGGGAACCCGTTCAGGGTCAGACGTTTGGCCACCTCGATGCAGGTGCTCTTCATATTGGTGAAGATCAGACAGCTTTCCGGCTTTTCCTTGGTGAGGACCTGGAGGAACAGACCGAACTTGTCGCTCTTCGCGACATGGTACAGCTCCTGGGTGATTGCCTTGACGGTGACCTCCTCGGGATGGATGGCGACCTCTTCCGGCTCGTTCATGTATTGCCAGGCAAGGTTCTGCACCTTGGTGCCCAGCGTGGCGCTGAAGAGCATGGTCTGCCGTTCCTTCTGGTCTCGCAGCAGGCTGAACATCTTCTGGATATCGGGATAGAATCCCATGTCGAACAGACGGTCGGCCTCGTCGACAACAAAGATGTCGAACTGGCGGAAGTCGATCTTGTGGGACTTCTGGAAATCCAGGATACGTCCCGGCGTGCAGACGAACAGGTCGCACCCCTTGTCCAGCACAGCCTCCTGCTTCTCATATCCGACGCCCCCGTAGAAGCAACCGATGACGATGCCATCGATGTGCTTGGCGAAGTTCTTGGCGTCCTCCTCGATCTGGACAGCCAGCTCACGAGTCGGGGCGACAACCAAAGCCTTGGGAAGGGAACTTTTCCCCTCCTCCTTGGCCTTCACGTAATCCTGCAGGATGGTAAGCAGGTAGACGGCAGTCTTTCCGCTGCCCGTCTTCGACTGCACCATCACATCCTTGCCCGCCAGGGAAATGGGCAGGACCTTGGACTGGACTTCAGTGCAATCGGTGAAACCGAGATCGGCAATGCCATCAAGAATCGGTTTCGAAAGCGCGAGTTCCTCAAATTTCATTTAAAATTTTTCCTTCTATAGAAATAAGGTTGAATTAACCTCTGGATTGCTGTTGATAGCTTATACCAAAAAACAAACTGTGTATAGGCAACAGAAAGGGCCTCCCGGAAAGGAAGCCCTTTGTTCGCTCAGTTATCGGTCAATTCCCAGTCACGGACCATCTTGCAGATGGCAAGCGTACGTTTTCGGTTCCCGGGAAGATGGACCTTGTTGATCTGGGTGACCGGCATGGCGGCCATGCTGGTAGCGCTGATGAACGCCTCGTCATAGTACCCTGCATCCAGCTCGCTCTCCTTGGGGGAGCGGAACACCACCTCGATGCCGAGCTTTTTGCAGGCCTTCAGGACCCGTGAACGGGTCACGCCTCCCAGCACCTCTTCATCAGGAGCCGTAAAAAGCTTCCCGTCGTGGAAGGCGTAGAAGTTCGATCTGGTCCCCTCCAGGGCGTCCCCCTTGCGGTCGACGAGAATCGCCTCGAACCCGCCTTGGCGTTTCGCCTCCTCCAAAGCCATATACTGGAGCAGAAGGTTGCCGGTCTTGCAGGTGGGAAGCAGGCGTTCTCCATGGTAGGTGATCGCCTTCACCCCGTCCCTATAGTACCTCTCGGGGTAGGAAAGCAGCGGGGCAGCCATGACGAAGCACATGGCCTCTGGACCTCCGTAGACCTGGATCTTCATGGTGGCATCACCGATATGGTCCGACTCGATCAGCAGATGGACCCAAGCGCCGATATCCTCATAAGAACAGGGAGGAACCAGCTTGATGCCGTCACAGGAATGGCGCAGACGCTCCAAATGGTCCTCAAGATGGACGACCTCGCCATGCAGCACGCGGAGGGACTCGTAGGTCTGGAACCCATACTGCACCTCTCGCAACGCGACCGGCACTACCGCCTGGTCGCTCGGAATCAACTGGCCATTCTTGATGACATGGTCACCCAGTTTCGCAACTGCGCTCATAGCACGCCTCTTTTCAAAATGTTCTAGCTAGCAAGATACACAAGAAAGGCCGCTCCGGAAAGCGGAGCGACCTTCCCGTTCACTGCCCGATATCGTCTGCCGTCGGGGCTGCTCCGGCATCCAGCTGTTGAAGTGACGGGGAGCCGGGATAGCGGAGCAGCGGCCGCGGCTTGCTGCCGTTGGCCGGGCCGACCACTCCTTCCTCCTCCATCTGCTCCACCAGGCGGGCGGCATGGTTGTACCCGATGCGCAACCTTCTCTGCAGGAACGAGGCGCTGGCGCTCTTGCGCTCCACGACGATGGAAAGCGCCTGCTGGTAGAGATCCTCCTCGTCAGCCGCGCTTTGCATGTCCTCGTCAAATCCATCGATATTGGCGTCGCGGTCCGGCTCATCCTCCAGGAAGGCCTCGTCGATGTAGTCAGGCTCCCCTTGGGTGGAAACGAAGTCGACGATCTTCTCGCACTCCGAGTCGCTGAGGAAAGCACCCTGAATACGTTGCGGAGTCGGGTCTGCCGGGTTCAGGTACAACATGTCTCCCTTGCCCAAGAGCTTCTCCGCCCCGGTCTGCTCCAGGATGATGCGGCTGTCAACGGCGCTGTTGACCATGAAGGCGATACGGCCGGGCAGGTTGGACTTGATGATGCCGGTGACGACATCCACCGAAGGACGCTGGGTGGCCAACACCAAGTGGATGCCGACGGCACGGCTCATGGCCGCGAGCCGGGAAACCTTCTGCTCGAGCTCCTTGCCCACCGTGTTCATCAGATCGGCGAACTCGTCGATGATGACGATGATGTAGGGCATCTTTTCCCTGGCAATGCCGCCTTGGGCGATCTTCTCGTTGTAACCGATGATGCTGCGGGTCCTCAGGCCCTCGAGCAGACGATAACGGCGGTCCATCTCATCCAGGCAGAAATCCAGTATCTTCAGCGTCTTCTTGCTGTCGGTGATGACCGGAGTGAGCAGATGGGGGATGCCGTTGTACATCTGCAGCTCGACCACCTTCGGGTCCACCATCACCATGCGTACCTCTCGGGGACTCTTCTTGTAGAGGATCGAACAAATCAGGCTGTTCACGCAGACCGATTTGCCGCTTCCGGTCGCACCGGCAATCAGCAGGTGCGGAGTCTTGGAGACATCGCAGCAGATCGGCTCTCCCAGCAGGTTCCTTCCCAGAATCATCGGAAGCTTGTAGTCCTTCAGGTCCAGCGCGGGAAGCATTTCCTTGAAGCCGACCGTCGTGCGGGTCGCGTTCGGCACCTCGACACCGACACAGCTCTTACCGGGAATCGGGGCGACGATGCGCACCTGGGTGGCGGGCAGGCTCAGCTGGATGTTGTCGGCAAGACCCATGATCTTGTTGACCCTCACGCCAGCGGCCGGAGCGATTTCATACATCGTGACCGTCGGCCCCTTGATGATGGACACGGGAGTCACCGAGACACCGAACTCGTCGAGGGTCTGGATGAGACGGTCCCCTTTCTGGCGGGTAAGCTCGTCCACCTCCTGGCTTGCGGCGGGATAATCGATCAGGATATCGACCGGCGGGGTCTGATAATCCAGTTGCTTGCGGTTCAGCAGGGCGCTTTTGCCTGCGTTGGCGCTAGCCAGCCCACCAACACCGCAAATGCTCTGCAGGTCATCCAGCATGTCGTCATCCTTTGCCGGCTCCTTCTCCACGTCATGAGCAAGCAGGGGATTGGCCATCGGCTTTGCCGCAGTCTGCGGAGCGCTTGGGACCAAAAGGGGAGCTGCTGGTTGCGGCTGTGCCGGCTCGGCGACCTTCTGGGTGGAGACGGCCGACGGAGCGCCCGCCAGCTTAGGCTGAGGCGCTTCAGCCTTCACCGACACCGACGAAGCCGCTTTCGGGATAGGACTGGTCATAATCCGGGTAGGCTGGGGTTTCTCACCTGGAGCGGCAAAGACACTGGAAAGCGAGTCTTCCTTCGCAACCTGGGCGACGGACTTGGCCTTGCCCTGAAGCGCCGCCTCCTGTTCCTCGACAGGACGCATGATGTCGCTCTCCTTGTCGGGGACCACCTTGCTGAAGGAGGAACCCATGTTGGCGATTTCCTTGTTTTTGCGAAGATTCTCCTCGACAGCCTCATAGAGCAGGCCTTTGCCTTGTCCCGGCAATGCGGAGCTGGCCGGTTTCGTTTTTTCCTTCTTATGCCATCCTACCCGTTCCATCGCCCCTTGCAGCAGACCGGAAACCTGTTTCTTCTCCCCGGCGGCATTCGGACTCTGGGATGGCGCAGTGTTGCGGGCGCCCTCTCCAGGGCAATCGTGCTGGACCTTGTCCTTGACCAGATCCAACAAGGAAGGACCGGCAGGCTGGGGCTGCTGGTTCTGGGGGATATTCCAGGTACCCTTGGCGGGAGCAGGTTGTTGCTCGCCCTTCTTCAACAGATTGTCGATGGTGGGCACTTCCATCACCTTCGGAAAGCGCAGATGTCCATCATCCTGCTGGACCGGGACGGTGACCGTCACTTCATTCTCCGGCTCCTGGGCTGTCTCGGCAGGCGGGGTTTCCTTCCGTTTGGCCTTCTCCGCCTTGCGGGCCTCCTTGGCGGCACGCTTCGCCTCCCGCTTCTCCAGCTTGGCCTGGCGCTTGGCGGCGATCCTCGCCTCCTTTGCGCTCTGCTTTTGCTCGGCGGCCGTCTGCTCCTTCGTCTCCTTTCCGGCGGTCTTTCCTGCTTGGAGCTCGCGGTCATGCGCTTCCTTCCGCTGGCGGAACTCCGCCCTGCGGACGTATCTGGCGTTCAACGGGGAGACGATCAAAGAGAAGAGAATGGTGACCAACACCTCGGCAATCAAGACCAGGATGACGACGAGGAAGGCGATCTCCGGCTTGTTGATCCCCCCCGCCAACATGTCATAGAGAGGTTCCGGCCAGGCATGGCTGGGAGTCGCAGCCATCCCCGCCAAGAAATTGGCGGTCAGATAGATGACGACATACAAGGGATAGAGGAACAAAGTGAAGAAACGGCGCTTGCGTAGTATGAAGAAGCCCAGGGACAGCAGAAAGAGCAGACACACCGGGGGCACCAGGGAAGCCTTTCCGAGCAAGAACACGCCGAAACGGCTATCGATTTCCTGCAGGATCCGGGAAAGCATGTCCGGCAAGATTTCCCCGCGGTACTTCCCGTACGCGAGGGCGGCCACACCTGCCGTCAGCGCGAATCCAGCGATTCCCCATACCGAAGTGATGCGCCTTCGGCCTCCTTTCTTCTTCATATGTGTTGCCATTTACAGCTTCCTTGTTCCGATGACGAGAGCCCTTTCCGCATCCAGCATCGGCACAGTAACTGGATGGACGGCGAAGCGCCACCCACCCTTTACCTGGTCCAATTCCTCCCGGATGGTCTCGCTCCTGCCTTTGTACAGCATCAGCGTACCACCTTCAGCCAGCACGGAATCGACTTCTCTCTCTATATCGTAAAATGGATGAAAAGCCCGGCAGGTTACAATCGTAAACCGCTTTTTGACTTCGACCAGCCGCTGCTCCAGGACACTGACATTGCCCAGCTTGCAGGCATCGACGGCGAGCCGGAGGAAATCGGCCCGCTTGTGCATCCGCTCGATCAGGACAAACCGGTAATGGGGAAGAGCGATGGCCAAGGGAATACCGGGAAGTCCGGCACCGCTGCCCAGGTCGGCGATGGCAGGATTATGGTAGTGCGAGGCGACCTGCGCCAGCAGGGGGACGCCGACCAGGCTGTCGGCGTAGTGGCGGATGATGAAATCGTCGCCCTCGGCCTTGCACATCTTGATTTCGGGATTGTAACGCTGAAGCAGTCCGTCATATGTGGCGAGCTGCTCCATCTGTCCGTCATCGAGGCTCACCCGCATCTGCTCTAGACACTGGCGCATCAGACTCTCATGCATGGATATGTTCCTTTCTCTGCAAATGCAGGATCAGCAGGGCGATGTCACTCATACGCACTCCGTTGACACGGCTCGCCTGTCCAACCGAAATCGGGAGCACCTTCTTCAGCTTCTCCCTGCTCTCGAAGCTCAACCCCTGGACCTTGTCGTAATCAAAACCGGCGGGGATGGCCATTCCCTCCAGACGCTCGAAACGGGAAATCTCCCGGTCCTCACGATCGATGTACCCTTGGTATTTTACATCGAGTTCCACCTGATAGCGAACAGATTCGTCGTAACCGGCCAACTCGGGAATCGCGCCAACCATCTGGTCGATCTCCACCTCGGGCATCTTCAGCGCCTGCAAGGCGTTCTTCTGCGCATAGGAGCGGCTGCGCAGCAGCTCCTTGACCGCACCAATTCCCTCCATCTTGCGCTTCAGGCGCTCCAATGCCTCCCCGCTCTGCAAACCCACCTGGTACCCCTTCGGGGTCAGCCGCTGGTCGGCGGTGTCGTGGCGGAGCAACAGACGATACTCGGCACGGCTGGTGAACATGCGGTAGGGCTCGTTGGTCCCCATGGTGACCAGATCGTCAATCAGCACTCCGATATAGGCCTCGTTGCGCTTCAGGACCAACGGTGGCTCTCCCTTCAGCTTCTGGGCGGCGTTGATGCCGGCAAGCAACCCTTGGCAGGCGGCCTCCTCGTAGCCGCTCGTGCCATTGGTCTGGCCGGCGACGAAAAGCCCGCTCATCCGCTTGCTCTCCAACGATGGGTAGAGCCCGCGAGGGTTGAGAAAATCGTACTCGACCGCATAGCCAGGGCGCATGATCTCAGCCTGCTCCAAACCCCTCACCTGATGGATGAAGGCGCTCTGCACATCCTCAGGCAACGACGAGGAGAGACCATTCAGGTACATCTCTTCGGTGCCGACGCCCTCCGGCTCGATAAAGACCTGATGCCGGTCCCGCTGGGGAAAGCGTACCACCTTGTCCTCGATCGAGGGGCAATACCGGGGCCCCTTGCCGACAATCTTGCCCCCATACAGGGGGGACCGGTGGATATTCCGGCGGATGGTTTCATGGACATGCTCGTTCGTCCAAGTGATATAGCAGGGCACCATTGGCCTGTCGATCCTCGTATCGGAAAAACTGAACGGAAGCGGAATGGGATCGGCGTCCTGCTTTTCCATGGCTTCCAGGTCCAGCGATGAGCGGCGGACCCTGGCGGGAGTTCCCGTCTTAAGCCTTCCCACCTCGAAACCGAGGCGCCTCAGGTTGGTTCCCAATCCGATGGCAGCCGGTTCGTCCAGACGTCCGTACTGGGCGTCGTACTCGCCGATGAAGATCCGCCCTTCCATGAAGGTCCCGGTTGTCAGCACAAGGACTCGGCTGGTGATCCGATGTCCGCGCTCGGTGATGACGCCGGCGTAGGAATGGTCGGGGTTTTCCAGCAAGTCGACCACCGTGTCCATGAAAAGGTGCAACCCCTTCTGGGCCTCCAGCGTCTGTTTGGCTATCCGGCTGTAGGTGAACTTGTCCGCCTGTGCCCGGGGGGACTGGACAGCCGGACCACGACGACGGTTCAGGATCCGGAACTGAATCATGCTCTTGTCGATCAGGTGCCCCATCTCACCGCCAAGCGCGTCGACCTCGCGCACGATATTGCCCTTGGCAAGCCCGCCGACTGCGGGATTGCACGAAAGGCGTCCGATCGCGTCCAGGCTCTGGGTAATCACAAGCGTGGAGAATCCCATTCTCGCCAGTGCGAGGCTGGCCTCGATTCCGGCGTGCCCGCCGCCGATGACAATCGCATCATAATCCATAGGTCATTTCCCTACACAGAACCCGGAGAAGATCGTCTCCAGGATTTCCGCACTGGTCACCGCTCCGGTAATCTCACCGAGGGCGGAAAGCCCTTCCTGCAACACGCTGCTGACGATATCCAGCGGCACGCCTTGGCTCTCCAAGGCCAAGGCGGAAGTGATGTCCTTCACGATTTCGCCCAAAAGCTCATGCTGCCGCCTGGACTGGATGACAACCTCGCCCTCGCTCTCGGGAAGGCTCTTTCGGAGCCGGGCTGCAATCGCCGCAAGCAACTCCTTGATTCCTTCTCCGGTCTTGGTGCTGATGGCCAATCCCTTATGGGGAACCAGGTCGTTCTTCGCCCAGACGGACAGCACATGCTCCCCCTCGGGCGCATGTCCGTCCCCGTCCTCATGGAGATAGACAACCAGGTCTGCCTCAGCAAGGAGCCCTCTGGTACGGCTGATTCCCTCGCTCTCGACGATATCGCCACTCTCGCGGAGCCCTGCCGTGTCGTAGAGCCGGATGGGAATCGAGTCGATGACCACCCGCTCCTCCAGCCAATCCCTCGTCGTTCCTGGCACCGGACTGACAATGGCCCGCTGCTCGTGGAGCAATAGGTTGAACAGGCTGCTCTTGCCGACATTGGTATGTCCGGCCAGCACCACCTTGGCTCCTTCGCCATACAGGCGGCCGACCTGATAGGTGGCGTCAAGACGCTCGACGTCATGGACGATGGATTCGAGCTGCGTTCGGGGAAAGATGAACTCGTCAAGTTCGTCCTCGCTGTAGTCCAGCTGGACCTCGATAGCCGCCATCGCCTGCAGGAACCGTTTCCGCACCTCGGCGAGCTTCATCTTCAGGCTGCCATTCAGGCGTCCGAGAGCCTGGCTCTGCCCTTTGTCGCTCATGCTGTCGACCAGTTCCTCGACCGCCTCGGCCTGGGTCAAGTCCATGCGGCCGTGGGCAAAAGCGCGGTAGGTGAACTCCCCCCTGCCCGCCTGACGGAAGCCGAGTCGTCCGCACGTGTCCAAAAGCTTCTGGATACCCACCAGACTGCCATGGCAGGAGATTTCAAGAGCCTCCTCCCCGGTGTAGCCGTGACCATCACGATAGACGGAGACGACCACCTGGTCGATTTCCTTCACCTCTCCATAGACCAAGGTTCCGTTCTGGGCGGAAAGCAGTTTCTGGCTCGCGGTGAAGACAGGGGCAAAACGGGCGATACACCCCTTGCCGCTGATACGGATGACCGCAAGGGCGGAGCGTACCCACCCGGTCGCCAGCGCGTAAATGATATCGTCAGTGCGATAGGTGTCCATAATCGGATTGAGTATAGAAGGTTAGCATCCTTTGGGCAATCCGGGCAGGCGCTCCCTTGCCTAAGCAACGGGAGCTCTCTAGAATCGCAGGCATGGACAGAAAGACATGTGCCTTACGGCGGAGCGCGTTGCTCAGACAGATGCGCGCATTTTTTGACGGAAAGGACTACACCGAGGTCGACACCCCGCTGCTCTCTCCCGACCTGATACCCGAAGCGACCATCCAGGACTTCGAGACCACCTTCACCAACGAGTTTCTCGGAAGCCGGAATTTCTACCTTGTCCCCTCCCCCGAGGTATTCATGAAACGGCTGATAGCCGAAGGTTTCGGCTCCATCTACCAGTTCTGCCATTGCTTCCGCAACAGCGAGCAGGTAGGCGAGGTACACAACCCCGAGTTCACCATGCTGGAGTATTACACGGTCGGCTATGACGAGCAGGACTCGATTCCCCTGACCGAGGAGCTGATCGCCAGCACGGCTCCCAAGGGGACAGCCAAAGACCTTCTTCCCCCGTTCCGGAAAATGACGATGCAGGAAGCGCTGTGGGAGTTCGCCCATGTCGACCTGGACGCATGCCAACGACAGGCAGACCTCCAGGAGGCGTGCAAGCGGCTGGACCTGATGACCAGCGACAAACCCGAGCCCTGGGAAGATACCTTCAACCGGATCTTCCTCACCTTGGTCGAGCCCAACCTGCCCCAGGACAAGCCCTTGGTGCTGGACCGCTACCCGCAGCAGATCGAGTGTCTGGCCAAGCGGGAGGGAAATTACCGCAAGCGCTGGGAGATGTACATGCGTGGCGTGGAGATCGCAAACTGCTACGACGAGGAGCGGGATGTGGAAACGGTCCGGGACTACTATCGGAGGGAGTACGCGAAGCTAGTCTCCGAGCGGACGGACAGCGGGCTTCCGATTCCGGACGTCGACCTTTCCTTCGCCGATGTGTTCCGGCATTTTCCCCAGACAAGCGGGGTGGCGATGGGAATCGACCGCCTTTTGATGGTGCAGGCAGGAGAAACGGAGCTGGGGGCTTTGCTTTTGTTCCCATTTTCTGCTATGCTAGCCAACGGCTAATATTCCTAAATCCTAATTCGCAATATAGAGGATAGTTATCATGTCTATGAAAGCAGGTCAGATTGACAAGGGTACCGCCCTTTTGGTCAAAGGTCAGCCCTACATCGTCGTAGAGCGTGAGTTCGTCAACCCTGGCAAGGGTTCCGCGTTTGTGAGACTCAAGATGAAGAGCCCCACCACCGGACAGACCCTGAGCGACACCATCAAGAGCCAGGACACCGTTGAGGACATCAATGTCGAGGACAGGGATTGCCAGTATCTGTACCAGGACGGCGAACTGTTCCACTTCCAGGACGCCAACACCTTCGAGGAAGAAACGGTTCCGATGGCCACCTTCCCCGACTACCAGTATCTGATGAAGGAGGGCGACACCTATCGCTGCACGTTCTGGGAGGACCAGCTCCTGGACATCCAGATTCCGAGCAAGGTCGTCTATACTGTCGCCGAGGCTGAAGAGGCCATCAAGGGCGACACCGTCACCGGTGCCACCAAGAACGCCATCACCGATACCGGCCTGAAGGTCCGCGTGCCCATCTTCATCAAGGCAGGCGAGAAAATCAGGGTCAACACGGAGACGAAAGAGTACCTGGAAAGGGTCAACAGCTGATTCCGGCTCATTCGAATCGAAGAGGAGCTCGCGCTCCTCTTTTTTTTGGGCAGGAGCACCTATGGGCATTGTTGCATTTGTCGCTTTCGGGGTCAGCTTGTCGATGGACGCCTTCGCCATCTCGATGGTCAAGGGCCTGACGATGAAAAAGCTTTCCTGGGGATGGACTCTTGTCATCGCCCTCTTCTTCGGGGGGTTCCAGTTCCTGATGCCGGTGGCCGGCTATCTTCTCGGCGTGCAGTTCCAGTCCTACATCACCGCCATCGACCACTGGATCGCCTTTGTCCTGCTGGCCTTCATCGGCGGCAAGATGATCTGGGAAAGCCTGCATGAGTGCACGTGCGAAAAGCGGCAGGAGGAGCAGGAGCTGGAACACCTGGACATAAAGGAACTCTTCATCCTCGCCATTGCCACCAGCATCGACGCGCTGGCGGTCGGCATCACCTTCGCCTTCCTTTCGGTCAACATCATCGAGGCATCCTTGGTCATCGGCATCGTCACCTTCATCATCTGCGTCGGCGGCGTCCTGATCGGCCACCTGTTCGGAACCAAATTCGAGAAAGGAGCCCAAATTCTCGGCGGCACGGTGCTGGTCCTGATGGGATTGAAAATCCTGCTCGAACACTTGGGAATCCTTACGTTGTAACGCTTCGCCCACAACCCATTTGCTCAGAATGGGTTGCTTTTCGCATACCCGCATTTCCTTTCACAGACCGACATTCCGGCATACCGCAAATTTCATATGCAGTTCATGAAACTTTATCGAATGCATATGCAAAAAGCATATTTACAAAAAAAAGCAAAGTGTCTAGTATTGCCATCAATTATTCATTCAAGGAGAGTGAGAACAATGCGTGCCCTGGAAAAAATCAGTACCTTTGCAGGCAAGTACATGGCTGTCATCAGTCTGGTCTGTGCAGTCTTCGCTTTGTTCGTACCGCAGGCTATCACCGGCTGGTTGAAGACCTCTTGGGTCAACCCGCTGCTGATGATCGTTATGTTCGGTATGGGCTTGACCACGAACGCCGAGGATTTCGTTCGTGTTTTGAAGAGACCGAAAGACATTCTCATTGGTTTCTGCTCCCAGTTTCTGATCATGCCCCTCCTTGCGATTGCTCTGGGCAAGCTCTTCAGGCTGGAAGACGCCCTGCTCATCGGCGTCGTGCTGGTCGGCACCTGTCCCGGCGGCACCAGCAGCAACGTCATGACCTTCCTCGCCAAAGGCGATGTCCCGCTGTCCATCAGCATGACCTGTGTCTCCACGCTGTGCGCCCCGTTCATGACTCCGCTGCTCGCCAAACTGCTGCTCTCGACGACCATCAATGTCGCCTTCTGGCCGATGTTCGTCAGCATCATCAAGGTGGTTCTGTTGCCAATCGCCCTTGGCCTTGTGATCAACCATTTCTTCGGCAAGCAGACCAAGGAGGTCCGCAACGTGCTGCCGCTGATTTCCGTCATTGCCATCTGCATGATCATCATGGCCGTCGTCGCGGCAAGCCACAAGGCTCTGATCAACGTCGACCCGGGCACCGGCAAGATGCTCGGTCCCAACATGAACGCGCTGATGATCATTCCCGTCGTCATCCTGCACAACTGTCTCGGCTATCTGTTCGGATATTTTGTCGCCTGCGCCATCGGACTCAACGTCGCCAAGCGCAAAGCCCTTTCGATCGAGGTCGGCATGCAGAACAGCGGTCTGGCCACCAGCCTTGCCCGCACCAGTTTCCCCGACATGGCCCTTGCCACTGTCCCGGGTGCCGTCTTCAGTGTCTGGCACAACTTCTCTGGTTCCCTGCTTGCCAATTTCTTTGCCACCAAGCTGCATGAGCCGGAAGAGGAAACGAAGAACTAACGGACAGGAAATCCTGGATACACATGGCGGCCACCTTCGGGTGGCCGTCGTCGTATCTCACGCAGAGGGAGACGTCAAGCAGGCCCTATTGGAGCTTGAGTTTCCTGCTGTACTCGACCCAGTAGGCATTCTCCTGCTCGTCAAAGGTGAAATATTCCTTGTAATCTTCCCGGATCAAGTCCCCCATCCGGGCAAGGCCAGCATTGAGATGGGTGGCAAGGATGGGAACCACACGGTCGCTCTTATGGTCACGGATCGCATCCAAAAGCCGCCCATGGTCCGCGACGATGTCCTGATACCCTAAGGTGCCGACGAAATCGAGCATCCTGAAACGCTCGTAGTTCAAATCGTTCTGAATCAAATTCCAGATTTGGTCGCAATGCATGCGGTCATACCAGAATTGGTGCATCGCGCTATCCAGCCGGAAAAACTCCTTTTCATCAACTTGCTCCGTCCGGATGTGCAACTGTTGCATCCTCAGGATGTGCTCCAGTTCCTCAAGCACGAGCGGCGAAGGGTCGGTCGCGATGAAATCGCGGATGATCCACGATTCCACAGCCGTACGCAGGTGGATCATCTGGTGCACGGACGAAAGGCTGATCAACGTGGTACGCGCTCCTTTGTAGGGAACGACCTCGATAAGTCCTACATCCTGTAGTCGCTGGAAAGCAGCTCTGACTACCGGACGGGTAACAGAAAACCGCTCGCATACATCCGCCTCGCCGATCTTTGCTCCCGGGACGATGGCTAGGGAGGCAATTTCTTTCT
>Ga0256404_1005911_pt1 | contig 20924 bp, 16 predicted proteins | sample RumenRJG_01DNA_FD_185990 | JGI IMG/M metagenome (GOLD analysis project Ga0256404, IMG submission 185990) | Bovine rumen microbial communities from Lethbridge, Alberta, Canada - RJG_01 | ecosystem: Host-associated > Mammals > Digestive system > Stomach > Rumen | place: Canada: Alberta | collected...
CCCATGTAAGATCACCTCTTCAAATATTTTACTACCAGGGATGCCGGATGGAAAGAAAAAGGAGAGGCCATTGAAAATGGGCTCTCCTGAGTGGACATGATTACTTGTAATCATGTCCTTTTTTTATAGAAACCAATCAATCATAAATTTCAGTTAGCCATTTTCATTTACCACTAAAAGTGTTAAAGTATTGTAGTTAGGAGGTGGCTTGTGTGAATACGCCAAACAAGTTATCTGTAGCGCGACTTATTTCCGTACCGCTCTTTATCATTATCTACTTATTCCCATTTGGGGATCTTGGTATTCGCATACCAACATATAACATCTTATTTACACAAATATCAGTACTAGATACTGTTTGTTTCTTATTCTTTGTGGGAGCTTCACTCACTGATATGTTGGATGGACATATCGCAAGAAAGTACCATCTCATTACAACTTTCGGGAAATTCATTGACCCAATTGCCGATAAGGCGTTAGTCAATTCTTCAATGATTCTTCTTACCATGTCAGGTAGAATGAATATTGTCTTGTTACTGATTATGATTTTGCGTGATACATTTGTCGATGGGGTGCGCATGGTAGCCGCAGGAAATAATAAAGTAGTTGCCGCAAGCTATTGGGGTAAGGCTAAGACGATGACACAGATGATTGGTATTTCTCTCATCTTGTTGAATAATCCATTCTTTGCAGCACTTGGATTCCCATTGGATCAGATTCTTATGTACTTGGCAACATTCTTCTCGGTTGTATCGGGCATTAAATATATTATTGCCTGCAAAGACTATATCTTTAAATCTATGTAAGGGACCATAAGGTCCTTTTTTAGGTAAAGGAGTTTTGCATCTAGGTATATTTTTTGTTAGAATTGAGTAAAGGAAGGTGGATATGTGTGAAGTGCTTATTTATCATTAATCCTGTCTCTGGAACAAAGGTGATCCAGAAGAATCTTGACCGCATTATTGGAACATTGATTCTTGATACTGATGTATCAACAGTAGATACTTTCTATACAGAAAAAAAGAATGATGCCATGTATAAAGCGGCTTCATTAAAAGCCGGTGATTATGACTTTATTGTCTCAGTAGGTGGCGATGGGACGGTCAATGAAGTCTTAATGGGCCTCATTAACTCAAATAGCCACATACCTGTAGCCCTCATTCCTGCTGGTACAGTCAATGACTTTGCGAACTATCTCAAGCTTCCAACAACACCTCATGAATTTGCAAAAATGATCAAGAACTTCAAGACCATCAAGGCGGACGTTGGTCAGGAAGCGCATTCCGATATCTGTTTTGCGAATGTGCTTTCAGGCGGCATGTTTAGTGATATTGCCTTCATGGTCACAAAGGAACTCAAGAATACATTTGGGCCATTAGCTTACTATGTTACTGGCATTAAAGAACTGCCTGCCCAGCTCGCCATGAATCTTCATCTCAAGGTGACTGCCGATCATGAATATTTTGAAGAAGATGCTTCGCTCTTCCTTATTACCAATTCCTCATCAGTAGGTGGCTTTAGGGACATTACGCCTTATGCCGATGTCAGTGATGGCAAGCTCGATCTCTTTATTATCAAGAAATGCAATGTCGCAGAATTGCTGAACCTGCTTAAAGATTATCGCTTCCAGATTCATACAAAGAACCCGATGATCCGCTATTGCCAGGCTAGTCATATTAAGATTGAATGTGATCAGGATATTGTCTATGACATTGATGGAGAAAAAGGAGAAGGTTTTCCTATCGAAGTGAACTGCTTAGCAGGACTTATTGATCTTATTGTGCCAGAGAAATAAAAAATAAGCATGAATCACTTCCATAAACCCTAATTTTTTGAGTATAATATAGATAATATGGAAATCAAACAAATAGATTTTATCAAAGACAATTTATTACCAAATTTTACACCCTATTACATCTATGCAATATATGAAGAAGGAAAACAAGTGGGGACACTTGTTTTTAGATTGGGTAGTGATCAACAGCATTACTATGATGGACATATTGCTTATACCATTGATGAAGACTATCGTGGCCATCATTATGCCTATCAGGCGTGCTTGTTGTTAAAAGGGGAGATCATTAAGCATGGCTATGACCATGTGCTTGTAACTTGTGATCCGGATAATATCGCAAGCAAGAAAACCATTCAGAAACTGAAAGCTAAGCTATTAGCTGTTGAAGAAGTGCCTAAGCGCTATAGAAAGATGTTTGCGCCAGGTGAGAATGTGAAAGAAATCTATCGATGGGAGCTGATGTCATGAAGTTGATCCATATTGCCGATTTGCATCTTGGCAAGATGCTGAAGCTTTATAACCTCTTACAACTACAAAAAGAGTGCCTCATCCAAATCGAAGAAGTAATGCGACAAGATGACATTGATGGTCTAATTATTGCTGGTGATGTTTATGACCGAGCCATTCCGCCTCAGGAAGCTGTCAACTTGTTGAATGCATTCCTGTCAACAATCATCAACGACCTGCATAAAAAGGTCTATATGATTTCTGGCAACCATGATTCAAGTGATCGTCTCAATTTCGCCTCTTCGATCTTAGAGGCAAGTGGACTCTTTATTGAAACACACTTACAAGAACAGATTGTTTATCATGAAGAAGATGATGTACGTATCTATATGTTGCCTTTTATAAGACCAATCGATATCAGACGTCTCTATCCTGAATGTCCTCATACAAACTACAATGATGCCTTTGCCTACTATCTAAGTAAACAACAACCCCTAGATCACAACTATCGCAACATCCTCATAACCCATCAGTTTGTCGGCTTTCATGCCCTTACAAGTGAAAGTGAGCAAAGCTTATCAGTTGGCAATGTTGAAGTGATTGATCCAGGCCTGTTTGAAGACTTTGATTATGTTGCTCTTGGACATTTACATTCCCCACAATATGTGCATCAGGAAAAGATCAGATATTCGGGTTCATTGCTGAAATACTCCTTTGATGAAGTTAAGCAGAAGAAGGGCTATGTCATTATTGATACAAAGGATATGAGCTTTGAGCTTGTGCCATTTAAGAATAGTCAGGATGTTGTGATTCTTAAAGATAGCTTTGAAAATCTCAATGCTCCCACTTGCTATCAGGATTATCGCAATGACCTGATAGCGATTGAGCTGACAGATACAAGCATCATCCCCCATGCCATAGAACAATTACGTTTGCGCTTTCCCCATGTTCTACAGCTGACGTATCCAGCTTTAATGGGGCAGGAAGTCAACGATATTCATCATATGGATAAAATCAGGCATACGAGTCTTGTAGAACTCTATGAAGACTTCTATCAACAATCAACAGGCACAACCCTTGATGAAGCTTCATTGAAGATCATTGGGGAGCTGCTAGAAGGAGGTGAGATTGATGAAGCCTCTTAAATTAGAAATGCAGGCTTTCTCAACCTATCTTGAGCGTACTGTCGTAGATTTTGAAAGACTCAATCAAGCAGGCTTATACCTGATCTCAGGTGATACAGGAGCTGGTAAGACAACGCTCTTTGATGCAATTTGTTTTGCCCTCTATGGGGAAGCCTCAGGCAGCAATCGCTCCAGCGATGTTTTTCGCTCTGAATATGCACCAAATGATATTCCAACAATTGTCGAACTGACTTTTATGGTGGGTGGTCATGACTATTTTGTCCATAGGGAAATGGCTTATTATTCAAGTGGCAAGCCTAAGCCTAGTAATGATTATCTTATGGTTGAAGATAAGCTGACAAAGGGCAAGAAAGAAGTCACCCATGCCATCAAGGAGCTGCTTGGTGTTGACGCGACCCAGTTCAAGCAGATTGTCATGCTTGCCCAGGGAGAATTCTCTAGACTGCTTTATGCATCAAGCAATGATCGTGTAAAGATCTTCCGCAATATCTTCCATACAAAGAATCTGCAGGAGCTAGAAGATAAGCTTAAGAATAAGGACCGTGAGCTTGAAGGCGCCGTCAGCAAGAAGAAAACCGAACTGGATACCTTGCTTGCATCCCTATCCTTCAATACCCAGGAAGCTTATAATAGTGAATCATTGACGCTTATCAAAGAGCATCTAGATAAGATGCTTGATGATGTTAATAAACAAGACGTGCAAAGACAAAAGCAAACAGCAGAATATAAAGAAAAGCAAGATCATTATTTCTCTTTAAAGCAGGACAATGAACGCATTGACCAGCTTGAAAAGCTAAAAAAAGAACAAGCGGAACTCTTAGAACACCAACAAGACATAATATCAAAGAGCACAACAATCTCACACATCAACAAAGCCTTGGAAATCCTGCCTATGGAAAAAGAATGCCAGAGTCTTAGTGATAATGTTGAAAAGCTGAGTGTCGAAGAGAAGATGCTTAAAGCGACAAAAGCACAGCTTAACGAGTATGAAAAGCAGTATCAGACGCGCCTTATCAAGCAGGATGAACTCAAGAAACAAAGTGAACAACTCCATGATACGCTTATTCAGGCAAAAAGAGCGATGAACATGCTTGAGGCATTAAAGGAAAGTCAGGATGCCATCCTCTTGCATACCAAGTCGATTAAACAGCTTGAAGAAGACTATCAGGTGTTGGAAGAAGATATCGCTCAAAAAGAAAAACGGATTGCCCGTGACAATAAGTCAGTTGCCGAGCTGCCGGATTTCATAGTTGCCCTTCATCAAAATGAGGAGCAGGTTAATCAGTATAATGATCGTAAAAACAAGATTCATGAATTAGCTGATCTGTTTGATCATTATAATAATAAGGTTGAAAATTACTATGAAGCCCATCAGCTCTATTTAAAAACACTGACAAGCTATTCAGAGCTAGAAGCTTACTTGAACAAGCAATATGCATTGCGCATGCAGGCTAATTATGGTGTTATTGCTGCAAGCTTAAAAGAAGGTGAGCCTTGTCCTGTCTGTGGGGCGATACATCATCCCCATCTTGCCAAGCACGTTGATGATGTCTTAAGTGATGAAAAGCTCGCTGCATTAGAGAAGAAAGTCACTTCTTCTAAACGTGATGTCGATTTGAAGTTTGATGAAGCTAATGAAAAGAAGAATGCCATCTTACTTACAAAGCAGGAAATCAAGCGTCTAAAAGATGAACTGAAGATTGCTGAAGAGCTTGATAAAGATGTCTTTATTCGCTTGCTGTCAGATATTACACAGAAGAAGGATGAAGCTGGCAAGAGCTATCAAGAAAGCTATACGCATATTGAATATCTCAAGAAGCTAAGTAGCTCAGTGGCTATGTCGCAAAAAGTACTGGACTCTTCAAAAGCTAAACTGCTTGCGATGGAGAAGAAGATATTGAGCTTAAAGAGTGCTATCGAAGTTGCCAAGACTTCCATTGCAACTATAAAGCAACAATATCCTGATATCGAAAGTTACTCTAAGGAACATCTCATCACTCTTGAAGCAGACTATGCGCAAATACAGCAGGATATTAAGGCAATCACGACCATGGGTGAAAAACTCAAGCGTGATCAGGCCATCTATGAAACAAAGCAGCAAGCAAATAGCATAAACTTAAAAGCCGCCAAAGAGAAATATGATATAAAGAAGCAGGCCTTTGATCAATCTCTTAATGAACGCTTTGATAGCTATGAAAACTATCAAATTTCTAAGAATCAACAAGACTTGCTTGAAAAAATGAAGCAAGAAGTAGATGATTATCATATGCATCTTAAAACAATCCAAAAACAGCTTGAAGATAATGAAAAGCTTGTCAAAGGGAAAAAGAAGGTTGATCTTTCTGCCCTTGAGCAAGAGCTGCATGAACAAGAATTATCCAACAAAGACATGGATGAGCGCTATTATGCATTGAAGAATAGTTATGAGAGTGCGAACAATATCTATAAGAAGATGATCAAGATAGAAAAAGATAATGCTCGCTTACTGAAAGACTATCAGCTCTATCACAATCTCATGATTGCGACAACAGGCAAGAACAATGCCAACAAGATATCCTTTGAACGCTTTGTTTTGGCAAGCTATTTTGAAAATATCATTTCTTTTGCGAATATTGAGCTTTCAATGTTGACAAGCGGACGCTATGAATTTAAAAGACGACAGGAAGCAAAAGGTAATGGTGGACAGGGATTGGATTTAGAGATACTTGATTATGAATCAGGAACATATCGTGATGTAAAATCCTTATCGGGTGGTGAATCCTTTAAGGCGTCATTAGCCCTGGCTTTAGGACTATCAACAATGATTCAGAATTATACAGGTGGCATTGAGCTCAATACCCTCTTTATTGATGAGGGATTTGGGACACTTGATGATGAGTCGTTGAGTCAGGCGATTGATGTATTAATGAAATTAAGGGAAACTGACAAGGTCATTGGGATTATATCCCATGTTGGTGAACTTAAGAATAGAATAGAAAGTGGAATAATTGTAAGAAAAGGAGAAAGGGGCAGTCAGCTGACTGTTACCGCATGAGAGACATGAAGAGATTAAGAGAATTACCAGATTTTAGAGATCCAGAAGCAGTCGTAGAAGAAAAGGAAGACAGCGTTACACATCTTCCTTTAATCGAAATCAGATATGGCGCAAGAGACGAAGATGGCCAGCAGGTTTCACCAGAAGCAGCAGATAACTATGGTGTCTGGATGGGCTTGCTGGATGAAAACAGCTATTATGAAATATATCATAAGCGTGCCAGCTATGAAGGTGGAGAAGTCATTGTTGATGAAATTGAGGAAGTCCATACAAATATCAATAAACGTAATGAGCTTGTCAATAAGTCAACAGAACTCTCAACAAGCACATCATGGGGAGAAACAGCCCATGCCTATAAGGAATTAATGGATGAATGGAAGTCATTAAGAAAATTCAACCTTCCATACCAGCAGAAAATCTGGGAATTCTTTAAGACACCAATGGATGAATTCTATGCAGCCTTAGAAGAAAACCATGCCAATGTCAAAGCTGTTAAGGAAAACCTAGTGGACCAGGCAAGAGCAATGTTGGAAGCAGAAGACCTTGATCAGGCTACAAAAGCTATCAAGGACTTACAGAAACAGTGGAAAGAAGCTGGCTCAGCAGGCCATGAAACAGATGAAGAATTATGGAAATCATTCAGAGAAGCGTGTGATGCCTTCTTCGACAAGAAGCATGAACAGTGGGCAAATACAGTCCTGCCTGCACAAGAAGAAGCTAAGGCAAAGAAAGAAGCTTTAATTGAAGAAGCTATTCAGGCGGCTAATCTTGAGAACTTCAAAGAAGGCAGTGCTGCTTTTAGAAGCCTGATGGCAAGATGGAAAGAAGCTGGCTATGCCGGCAAGGTTGATCAGAAGCTCTGGGATGAATTCAATGCCCATCAGCAATACTTCTACAACAAGAAAAAAGCTTACTATGATAACATCAACAAAGAACTAGATGAACACTATGAAGCGAAGAAGGCTTTAGTTGAAGAAGCAAAGAGCATTCTCTCTAAAGCTGAATATGATCATGATTTCTCTTATGAACGCACAAATCGTATGAAAGAAATCAATAAGGAATGGAAGACAATTGGTGCTGCCGGAAGAGAAAGAGAACAGGAATTGTGGCATAAGCTTAGAGAAATAATGGATCGTTATTTTGAAATTGCTCGTGAATATCATATCTTGAAGAATATTGGGTAGAAGAAAAAGTCGATGGAATTCCACCGACTTTCTTTTACTTTTGAAGTAAAATGCGTATAATAAACGAGTATATTAGAGAGGAAAGATAATATGGCAAAGAATTTCAAAAATGATGCAATTACATCAAGAGATGAAAACTTCGCACAATGGTATACAGATATCTGCCGTAAAGCAGAATTAATGGATTACTCCAATGTGAAAGGTTTCATTATTTACTTACCATATGGTTTTGCCATGTGGGAACAAATCAAGAACTTCATGGACAGACGTTTTAAGGAAACTGGACATTCCAATGTCTATATGCCGATGTTGATTCCTGAATCATTATTACAGAAGGAAAAGGATCACGTAGAAGGCTTTGCGCCTGAATGTGCTGTTGTCACTAGAGGGGGCACAAATGAACTAGAAGATCCACTCATCATCAGACCAACATCAGAAACACTCTTCTCAGAACTTTACGCTAAGCAGGTTAAGAGCTATAGAGATCTTCCTAAATTATATAATCAATGGTGCTCAGTTGTCCGCTGGGAAAAGACAACAAGACCATTCTTAAGAGGCTCTGAGTTCTTATGGCAGGAAGGCCATACAGTCCATGCGACAGAAGAAGAAGCCCGCGAAGAAACATTAAGAATGCGTGATATCTATGTCGAAACATGCCGTGACTTACTGGCGATTCCACTCATTACTGGACGTAAGACAGAAAAAGAAAAGTTTGCCGGTGCCGAAGAGACATATACAATTGAAGCCTTGATGCATGATGGCAAGGTGCTCCAGTCAGGTACATCGCACTACTTTGGCCAGGGCTTTGCGAAAGCCTTCGATATCAAGTTCTTAGACAAAGATAATAAACAGAAATATATCTACCAGACATCATGGGGTGCATCAACAAGATTACTTGGTGCTATTATCATGGTTCACGGTGATGACAACGGTCTTGTTCTGCCACCAAGAGTTGCTCCAACACAGGTCGTCATTGTCCCAATCCAGTCACAAAAACCAGGCGTTCTTGATAAGGCCTATGAAGTCAAAGCACAGCTTGAAAAAGCCGGCATTCGTGTCAGTGTTGATGATTCAGATAAATCACCAGGATTCAAGTTTGCGGAAGCTGAAATGAAAGGCATTCCTGTACGTATTGAATTAGGACCACGTGATATTGAAGCGGGTCATTGTGTGATTGCTAAGCGTAACGATGGCACAAAGACAACCGTTGACCTCAACGATGAATTAGCCAACACAGTGCTTAAGACAATGGATACAATCCATGAAGAAATGTATGCCAAAGCTGAAGAACACTTAAGAACACATATCACCGAAACAAACGATTATAATCAGTTTGGTGAAATCCTGGATACGAAAGGTGGCTACATCAAGACAAACTGGTGTGGTGATCAGGAATGTGAGCTTAAAGTCAAAGAAGATTATCAGGCTACATCAAGATGTTATGAGCCAGAAGAAGCAAGTGATGACGCTGTATGTCCATGCTGTGGAAAGAAAGCTAAACATATTATTTATTATGCAAGAGCATACTAGAAGTGGGGTGAAAACCTCACTTTTTCTATATATTCTTAATCAATGTGTTAATAATACAAATCAAAAAAGCAAATATCGATTTGACATTGTTGTTACACGAATTGGATATATTTTCATAGAAAGAAAAATAAATAATACGTATTTTCATGTCTAGTTAGTCATGAATATTTCATATTTTATTGCATAAAAAGGGTGATAAAACAAGAAATTTTATATGTTACATCAATTCTACATGGTATAATGGAATACGTAACTGAATATCAATATGATGAAAGATTTTCAGTTAAGTGTGTTTGGGGGAATAAAAATGTTTTTTAAGTTAAAGAAGGAAATTAACTACGTTCTATATCAACGCAGGGCGCTTCTTATCTTAGTTGATATTATTTGTGTAGTACTATCATCATTTTTGGCACTTTTTATTCGCCAGGAAGCGAATATTGATTTATGGCTATGGAACAACTATATGAGTATATGGGTTGTTGACGTAATCATCTCATTGCTCTTCTTTATATTCTTTAAACTCTATCGTAGCCTGTGGTTGTTTGCATCTATCGTTGAACTCAAGAATATCGTTCTTGCTATCATTGGGGCAGATATCACGAAATATCTTATTATCAATCATGTCCTAGATGTGCGTTTGCCATATTCCTGGTATTTTATTGAACCGGCATTACTGGTTCTACTGATTGGTGGAAATCGCTTCCTTTATCGCTATATAAGAGACTATCGTATTCGCAAGACACAGCAAAATAAGAATACGGGAAGCAAGATCAGTAAGGTCATGATTGTTGGAGCCGGTAGAGCGGGCAATGTCTTATTAAGAGAAATCAAAAATAATGTCAATCTTAATAAACGTGTTGTCTGTATGATTGATGACAATAGAGCAAAGTTTGGCACTTTAATGAATGGTGTTCCGATTGTTGGAAACAGAGATACGATAGCTGATAATGTCAACAAGTATGATATTGATGAAATCATCATTGCCTTGCCACGTGCGACGGCAATGCAAAGAAAAGAAATTATTGATATCTGTAAAGAGACGAAATGTAAGCTTAAGGTAGTGCCTGGTGTTTATCAGCTTATTGATGGTGAAGTCAAAGTATCAAAGCTTAGAGAAGTAGAGATTGATGACTTGCTGGGACGTAATCCCATCAAGGTTGATATCAAGCAGATTGCTTCTTATGTCAAAGATCAGGTTGTCATGATAACTGGTGGAGGCGGTAGTATTGGCAGTGAGCTATGTCTTCAAATTGCCAAGCAGAATCCTAAACAGCTTATTATTATTGATATCTATGAAAATAATGCCTATCAGATTCAAAAAGAACTTGAAAGCCTTTATCCAGAACTCAATCTTATCGTAAGAATTGCATCAATCAGAGACTTCAACAAAATGAAATTAATCTTTGATGAATTCCGTCCAGAAATTATCTATCATGCAGCTGCTCATAAACATGTCCCATTAATGGAAGATAGCCCTAATGAAGCTGTCAAGAATAATGTTTTTGGCACATTAAATATAGTTAAGCTAGCTGACCAGTATCATGTTAAGCACTTTGTCCAGATTTCTACTGACAAAGCAGTCAATCCTACAAATATCATGGGAGCAACAAAACGTATCTGTGAAATGTTGATTCAGGCTTATGATCGCCATTCTAAGACTGTATATACTGCTGTTAGATTTGGAAATGTCCTTGGTTCCAATGGTTCAGTCATTCCTTTATTTAAGAAGCAGATTGCCAGAGGGGGACCCGTCACGGTCACAAGTCCTGACATCATTCGCTACTTTATGACCATTCCTGAGGCTGTTTCATTAGTCCTACAGGCTGGCGTATATGCCAAGGGTGGTGAAATCTTTATTCTTGATATGGGTGAACCCGTCAAAATTGATGACCTGGCAAGAAATCTTATCAAGCTTTCTGGATTTACACCCGATGTTGAAATCCCTATCGTCTATACTGGCTTAAGACCTGGCGAAAAGCTCTATGAAGAATTGTTGATGAATGAGGAAGGACTAAAAAAGACAACCAATGGCAGTATCTTTGTAGGTAAGCCAATTGATTTTAATGAACAGGACTTCTTTGATCAGCTTGAAGAATTAAGGATACATTCTCAAAACGAAGATCCAGCCATCAAGCAATGTGTTGCATCAATCGTCAAAACATATCATCCAAGCAATGTTTAAAAAAATCCTCACTAGCATCATCTTGATCTTGCTGGTGGTTAATGTGATTACTTATAATATAGTAATCAGTTACTATACACTGGATGTGACACATTATTCATTAACATCTTCTAAGATTAATGATACTATTCATATTGTCATGATTGCTGACGTACATGATTTTCATTGCAAGATCAAGAATAAGACAATTGCTAAAATAAAAGAGCTTCAGCCCGATATCATCCTATGTGTTGGTGATATTATTGATGATAGATCAGCTAATGACTATGCCACGCTTAAATATCTGCAGGCATTAAGAAGGATTGCGCCTGTCTATATGTCACTTGGCAATCATGAGATGGACTATTATGCTTCAAAAAAATCTGATTTGAAGAGAATTAAAGAGCAGGGAATAACGATCCTGGATGAAACCTATGAAGATATTGCGATTAGAAACTCAAGGATACGCTTAGGTGGACTCTATAACTATGCCTTTAGTGAATCTAGTTATAAGGGCAAAGATCGGACGATGCAATTTCTAAAGACATTTGAAAAGACATCATCCTATAAGATTATGATGGCTCATCGTCCTGATAGCTTTATTTTTGGTGATGGTTCACACTGGTCCATTGATCTTGTACTAAGTGGTCATTATCATGGTGGACAGGTAATTCTTCCTTTTCTAGGAGGCCTCTATGCCCCAGATCAGGGCTTCTTCCCGCATTATGATTATGGCATGTTTCAGCTTAAAAACATGAAAATGATTATTACGAGAGGTATCTCAAGTTCTGATGAATTACTTCCTCGCTTTAATAACCCTGGGGAAGTGGTAGACATCACGATCAAAAAGAGATAGAAAGGGATAATGTATGATTGATATACATTCACATGTATTACCACTTGTAGATGATGGTTCATCTTCTATAGAGATGTCACTAAAAATGCTTCAACAAGCCTACCAGGATGGTACAGATGCGATTGTCTTGACACCACATCTTGCCTACCCTTATCGTTTTATCAATCCAAAAGAGAAAATTGAATCACTCTTCAAGGACTTTCAAAGAATTGTTGATGATGAACATATTCCCATTAAGATGTATCTTGGATGTGAATTTCTTTTTACTAAAGATGATTTTGAGAATCATTTTCATGAAATTAGGACATTGAATAATTCTCAATATATGCTTATGGAATTCTATTTTGATTGTGATGGGGAAGAAATTCTTGAGGCCATCAGCCATGTCAAAGAACGTGGCTATATTCCAATCATTGCTCATCCAGAGCGCTATGAAGCCATTCAGATTGATGAAGATGTGGCTTTTAAGGCAAAAGAGATGGGTGCTTACTTACAAATGAATAAAGCTTCCATTTTAGGCAGGCATGGCACAAGAGCGCAGGAATGTATTTATCGGATGCTGGAAAATCATTTGATTAGCTTTGTTGGCAGTGATGCGCATAATGTGACAACACGTAACACATTCATGTATAAGAGTTATCAGGAAGTTTCCTATTATTTTGGAAGTGATTATGCCAATGCAATATTTAAAAACAATGCAAAAAATATATTGGGGATAGAAGGATAAAATGATGAGAAAAATTGGTAAATACTTGTTGGTGATTATGCTTTTTGTTGCTTATGGATTTTATATCTATACAAATGATCATCAAAAAATGAAAGGACATAAGCCCGTAATCAACGTGCCTTCCGGTGTATTAAAGCTATCTACATCGGCTAATAAGAATGATGTTCTTGCCGGCGTTACAGCAAGCGACCAGGAAGATGGGGACATTACAAATAAGCTATTTATAGAAAATGAATCGGCTTTTGGTGAAAACAATATCAGACAGGTCACAATTGGTGTCTTTGACAAAGATGACAATCTTACCCGTGTCACAAGATCGATACAGTATACAGATTACCAGAAACCAGTTATTACCCTGAAAAAAGCTTTGATCTTTACCTATGTTTCTTCAAAAGCACAGTTTGCGGATTATGTTAAAGCATATAGCTCTGTTGATGGTGATATTTCATCACGTGTCAGTGTTGTTAGAGAATATCTAGAAAATGACAATACCTATGTCACATTCCAGGTTAAAGACTCTACAGGAACAAGAACAAGAGAAACCTTTAAAGCTGATTCGATTACAAAGAATCAGACAATCTCAATCTCTTTAAAAGAATATCTCATTCATGTCAATAAAGGTGAAACTGTTAGACCTTTAAATTATGTCGATGAGATTAAGGTTGGAAGTATTGATCAAACAGCTGTATTAAAAGATAAAATTAACTGTACACCAGCAACCTTTACCGCTAAGCAAAAGGGTACATATGAAATTTTTTATAAATTAATGACAAGAGATGATGATTATGGTGTAACTAAGCTCGTTATCATTGTTGATTAGAAAGAAGAATACTATGGAAAATAATGTCAGTCAGGAAGAGATTGTAGTGCGAATAGTCTGTATTATTCGTTCACTGTTAAAACGTATTGGAACTATTTTGATTGTTTTTATGATTTTTGGTATGGCTTTTGATGTCTATAAAACAATGCACTATGTTCCCCACTTTCGTTCATCATTAACTGCTACACTTAGCGGGGAGAAGAACACTTATAGTAACCTTTCCAATATTGAAGGTTATCTGAGTACTTTTAATTATGCATTAAATAGCCAGAATGCGAAATCCTATGTGATGAATAAGCTAGGCAAAAATTCACTAGACTTAACTGTTACCACAACACAGTCAACAGGCAATATGATTATTGTCAGTGCAACTAGTAATCGTAAAGAAGCAACCTACCATGCGCTTGATTATTTAATGGAATGGTATAACAATAATCAGGATCGCTTTAAATTCCCATATCGCATGACGCTGATTGAAAAAGACAGCTTTGTTGAAAATAGCATCAATCCTAATAGTCATATCCGTAATGTTGGTATGGCAGGATTAATTGGGGCAGCCATCTGCATTGTCTATTTCATCCTTCAATCTTTATTAAAAGGAACAGCGATGACTTCTACGGATGTTAAGCAGAAAGTCAAAACAAGACTCTACAGCCGCCTTCCTCATGTCTATAAGCGCCGTGGCATCTTATTCTGGAGAAAGAACCGCTCTGCCTTGCTTATTACTTCCTTAAAAACACCATTTGACTATAAGGAAGCAGTTCATAAGCTTGCTGGTAAGGTTGAACGTTCTGCACAACATCATCAATATAAGACCTTCATGGTCACAAGTACTCTGGAAAATGAAGGTAAGTCTTCAGTAGCTGTCAATTTGGCACTCTCTCTAGCTCAGCAAGAAAAGCGTGTGCTTATTATTGATGCCGATATCAGAAATCCATCCATCCAAAAGATTTTAAATCTAAAAGATACATCATCATTAAATGACTATCTTTCAGGCAAGAAGGAATGGACTGATGTCGTTGAGTATCTTGAGAAGTACCATTTATTTGTTTTAAAATCTCATCAGGATCTAGACAATGTCTATTCCTTAATAAGTAATGGGATGCTGGATAAGATGCTTGTAGAAGCGAAGAAAGTCTTTGATTATATTATTGTGGATGTATCTCCATCTTATCAGTTAATCGAACCAATGATTATTAATGAGTCAATTGATGCAACATTATATGTCGTTAAACAGGATGAAGCACCAATAGAAATCATCAATGAAACAATCACAAGATTAAATAATGTCAACAATAATGTCATTGGTGTTGTTTATAATCAGTCAGTAAAAGATTTTTCAAGAAGACATAAAGCCTATGGCTATCGTTATGGCTATGGCCGCTATCGTCACGGGGAGGAGAGATAGAATGGATCAGGACAACAACAAAATCGATTTAATGATTTATTTCGACCGTTTTTATCGCTCATTTCGCCGTCTTGCGAAATATAGCTTATTGATCATCGTATTATCTATTGCCGCCTTTGAAGCCAAGGAAATCGTCCTCTTTCAGACAACCTATACTTCAAAAGCCACATTCATTCCAAGCCAGGATCAAGAAGATATCTATAATTACAAAGATAACCAATCCAACAAGAATGGCACGCTTGTAGCAACCTTCAATGAATTACTTAACAGCAAGCAGATGCGTAACATTATTAGAAATACTCTTGATGTCCAGTCTGTTCCCGCAACCTATACAACAAAGGTCGTTGAAGGAACGAATATTGTTGAATTATCAGTAACATCAAGTGATCCGAAAGATGCATTGAATGTCGCTAACTGCATTATCAATAATTACAGTGATCTGACAAGTGATGTGATGAGTGATGTTTCCATCACCTTGCTAGATGCACCAACTGAAGCTAAAAATCCTGATGCCCTGCCTAATTACATGAATGCTGGATTAAAGGGATTATTGGTTGGACTTATTATCAGCATCATCATGACATTCCTCTCTTCATTAGTAAGAAGAACAATTCTCACTTCTAAAGATGTCAGGGAATTACTTGATCTTGAAACAATCGCCAAGATTCCATATGTTCCAGATGCTAAGAAAAGGGAACGTAGAGGCTATCAGCTCACCTTGGATAACCCAGGTATCTCTAATGAATTTAGACATGCCTTCCATAACGTGGAAATCAAGCTTGAGCATGGCTTAAAGAAAGACAATAAAAAAGTCATCATGTTTACAAGCACAGTTCCCGAAGAAGGAAAAACTCTTACGTCAGTCAATTCCGCTTTAACTTTAGCGAATAAAGGTTATAAGGTGGCCTTAATCGATTGTGATTTAAGAAATCCATCTATTGCCTCTATTTTAAAACATCCTAATGCAACGCAAAAAACAGTTGTGGATTGCTTGCTGGAACAAGGTAATCCAATAGAATGCTTATCTCAGTATAAGGGCTCGTCGTTATCATTCCTATATGGTGGAAAGCCAAGAAATGATTCCGTCAAACTACTCTCAAGTGATGCATTCAAAACAATGATTGCAACACTTAAGAAAAACTTTGATTTCTTAATTTTAGATGTTCCACCGCTCTATTTAATGGATGATGCAAATATCATTGCCCATGAATCTGATAGTGCTGTATTAGTTATAAAACAGGATTATGTATCATCATATGACGTCCTCGAGTCTTGTGAAGAGCTGAATAATAATATTCAGGATCTCACAGGAATCGTATTAAATCAGGTAAGAGGGACGATCTTTGATAGTTCAAATGGTGGATATGGATACGGCTATGGTTATGGATATGGCTATGGCTATGGAAAGAAATAAGGGAGGAAGATAAAGAATGTATGTCAGAATAATAAAACGTCTGCTTGATCTTATTATTAGCCTAATAGCATTCATTATCCTTATTCCTTTATTTATCATTATTGCCTTGGCAATAAAAACCAATTCCAAAGGACCAGTATTCTTTAGACAGAAGCGTGTCGCCTGCAACAAAGAGTATTTCAATATCTATAAGTTTAGAACGATGTATCAGGAGACACCCCAGGATGTTCCTACGCATTTATTTTCAGAAGCGATATCTTTTATAACTCCGGTTGGAAGTTTCTTAAGAAAGACAAGTCTGGATGAGCTCCCACAGCTCATCAATATCATTAAAGGTGAGATGTCATTTATTGGCCCAAGACCCGCTTTATGGAATCAGTATGACTTGATTGAAGAAAGAGATGAATATGGTGCCAATAATGTCAGACCGGGACTTTCGGGATGGGCACAAATTAATGGCCGCGATGAATTAGATATTCAAACGAAGGCTAGACTTGATGGCTATTATGCCTCTCATATATCTTTTTTATTTGATTTACGCTGCTTTTTTGGAACATTTCTCTCAGTCTTCAGAGAAGAAGGAGTTGTTGAAGGGGGAACAGGAAGCTTATCTAAAAGAAAAAAGGTAATGATTATCACAAATCACTCCTACATGCTTTACCGTTTTAGAAAAGAACTCATTACTTCTCTTAAGCAACAATATGATATTGTTCTCGTTATGCCATATGTCGGGCATGAAGATGATTTTCAGGCAATGGGTATTCGTTGTATCGAAACAAAGTTTGAAAGAAGAGGAACAAACCCTTTCAAAGAAATGAAGTTATTCAAAAGATATAAACAGATATTAAAAGAAGAACATCCTGATTATGTCATCACATATTCCATTAAGCCTAATATCTATGCAGGTATATTATGTAAAAAAATGCATATTCCCTATGCCGTTAATGTGCAAGGACTTGGTACAGCCTTTGAGAAAAAGCATTTATCAATAGTTGTCACAAAGCTATATCGCTATGCTTTAAAAAGAGTTGAAACTGTTTTCTTTGAAAACAAGCAGAATGCCAAGGAATTCCTTGATAGGAAGATTATTAATAAAGATCAAGTGAAGGTATTAAATGGGGCAGGTATTAATATTGATGAATATGCCTATCAAGCTTATCCTACACATGAGACTTTCCATTTTCTCTATCTTGGTAGAATTATGAAAGAAAAAGGCATGGATGAACTCTTTGCCGCAGCTCAACGGCTAAGGGAAGAAAACAAAAGTTTTATTATTGATATTGTGGGATTCTTTGAAGATGAATATGAAAAACAGATCAATGAAATGAAAGACTTTGTTCATTTTCATGGCTTCCAGGAAAATCCAATCCCCTATTATGCTGAGGCAGATTGTATTGTCATGCCTAGTTATCATGAAGGGTTATCAAATGTCCTATTAGAAGCATCAGCAATCGGTCGACCTGTCATAACAACTAATATTCCTGGATGCAAGGAAGCTGTTGATGACAAGACTACAGGCTTGCTTGTAAAAGTACGAGACAGCAATAGTCTTTATCAGGCTATGAAGCAGATGTTAGAAACAAGTGCTACAAAGCGTAAAGAGATGGGATTAGCTGCACGTCAGAAGATCATCAATGAATTTGAAAAAAGCAAGGTTGTCAATGAAACAATCCAACAAATCCAGAAAGGGGGAAGCTTATGATACAGGCATTTATTATCCTGGGCATTGTAACGCTTCTTTCCTACTTATCGCAAAGACACCAGCAAGAAAATGGAATGGAGAATATGCGATGGGATATTTACTTAATCATCCTCACTATCTTTCTTATTCTCATGTTTGGCTTAAGAAAAAGCTATAATGATACAATCAATTATCGTCGTGGTTATAAATTATCAGTTGATATTTCGACATTTTTAAGCGAAAGAAGTAACTTTGATATATTCTCGAATCCATTATTTTATGCATTTCAGAGTTTAATTCGGACAATGACAAGCAACTATACATATTTCTTTTTAATATGCGCTTGCTATATTAATATTCTGAATGTTAGCTTTATCAAGAAAAATACAGAAATCAGAAATTTTGCATTTTCCATGTTTATCTATACGGCTATTGGCACAATGTTTCTGACGATGGCTGCTATTAAGCAGGCACTAGCCATGGCCACACTCACTTTGGCACTTAATGCCTTAATGGATCGGAAATATATCAAATATTATCTGATCGTCTTTATTGCCGGCATGATTCATACATATGCATGGATATTTGCGATATTACCTTTATTCTATACAAAGCCATGGAGCTTTAGAACATTGCTTCTCCTATTGATTACGCTTGCCATAACATATACTTTTAAATCTTCAATTGAGTCCATTTTGAAAGTTGCTGATCAGGCTGGGAAGACAGTTGCCAAGGAAGAAGTATTCGATAACAACAAGATGAATATCTTCAGAGTAGGTATTTATACAATCATGCCAGCTATTACCCTGTTGTTCAAATCCTATGTCAATAAAGATATCGATAAAAAGAATAGCTTGTTTATTCAAATGTCCATTATCAGCTTTATGTTCATCCTACTTGCCACACAAAATGGTGCAAACATGTTTGGACGTGCTGCCAATTATTTTATTTATTAGCCTATTGTCAAGTAAGTTACAAAAAAATTAATGCGAATTTCACCACTCATTTAGAGTGTTATTTTTTTGCCCATTTTTCAAGGGCTTTCGCAATTTGGTTGTTGGATGCGTATTTTCCGGAAAAGCGGAAAACATCCGATAACGTATAATAAGTTTCGCAAATTAATTTCATAAAAATAGACATGGTCTTTAGCCGTTTGGTAGAATTAAGTTACCACACAAAAATCTCACAAAGGAGGCTAAAAAACATGTCTGATAACATTATACAATTAAACGAGGATTTAATAAAGCAGGATTTAAAATCTCTTGTTCGCAGTAGCGTTGAGGAAACTTTAAATGCCCTGCTTGACCATGAAGCGGAAGAACTCGTAAACGCCGAAAAATACGAGCGCTCCAGTGACCGTAAGGGCTACCGTTCCGGTCATTATAACCGTAACTTCCAGACTACCGCCGGTGACGTCACGCTGAAAGTTCCTAAGCTGAAAGGCGTTCCGTTTGAAACAGCCATCATTGAACGTTACCGCCGTAGGGAATGCTCTGTTGAAGAAGCGCTCATCGAAATGTATCTGGCAGGGGTTTCCGTACGTCGTGTGGAAGATATCACGGAGGCTCTCTGGGGAACCAAGGTATCTCCCGGAACGATCAGTAACCTTAACAAAAAGGCCTATGAACATATCGAAACCTGGCGCACCAGACCATTAACAGATGAATATCCCTACATCTACGTAGACGGTGTTTACCTGAAACGCAGCTGGGGCGGCGAAATTCAGAACGTTTCCATTCTTGTTGCTATTGGCGTAAACCGGGATGGCTGCCGTGAAATCATCGGTGCTGCCGAAGGAATGAAGGAAGACAAAGAGAGCTGGCGTTCCTTCTTCGTATGGCTCAAAGAGCGCGGTTTAAAGGGAGTTCGTCTGATTATTGGCGACAAATGCTTAGGTATGTTGGAAACGATTCCTGAGGTATTTCCTGATGCGAAATATCAGCGATGTACCGTACATTTCTACCGTAACATTTTTTCGGCTACGCCTCGTAAGTGCATGAAAGAAGTGTCCATGATGCTGAAAGCAATTCATGCACAGGAAAGCAAGGCGGCAGCCCGTGAAAAAGCTGCACAGGTGGTAGCTGCAAAAGTCAATATAAAAATGCAGGTTTTGGACAAAATAAGAATGTAGGTTTTCCTACATTTTTATTTTGTCTTTTTAATCATCATCAGTCATTAGCTGAAGCTGATCTTTTAATCTGTAGGAAGGACCATTAATGTTCAGTACCTGACTGTGGTGTAACAGTCTGTCAAGGAGTGCATTCGTAAGAACAGGATCTCCAAAAAAACTCTGGCCATTTGGAGAATGTCAGGTTAGTCGTGATAAGAGTGCTGGACTTCTCAAATCTCTTCGCAATGAGATTGAAGAAGAGATTGGCTGTATCCACATCCATCTTCTCGTAGCCAAGCTCATCTAGTATCAGCAGCCTGTATCGGCAGAACCACTTTATTCTCGCCTCGAGCCTGTTCTCATACTTGGCCTTTCTCAGCTGTGAAATCAGGTCGTGAAATGATATGCAGTAGACAGAGTATCTCTGCTTTGCAACCTCCGTTCCTATGGCTACCGCAAGATGCGTCTTGCCTACGCCTGGCGTTTGATGCTAGTATAAAAGTAGAACAAGTGAAATAGCTGTTTTGCAATAACCAGAGTGGTATAATATCGTGTTAGGTATAGTGCTTGTCTAGGTTATTCAGGAGAGGAGTTGTTGTTCTATGGAAGACA
>Ga0256404_1005914_pt1 | contig 20901 bp, 16 predicted proteins | sample RumenRJG_01DNA_FD_185990 | JGI IMG/M metagenome (GOLD analysis project Ga0256404, IMG submission 185990) | Bovine rumen microbial communities from Lethbridge, Alberta, Canada - RJG_01 | ecosystem: Host-associated > Mammals > Digestive system > Stomach > Rumen | place: Canada: Alberta | collected...
GCGTCATGAAGATGTGGCTTTGCTGATCAGCAACAGCGGCAAAACAGCCGAAGTTGTGTCACTGCTCCCTTTTTTCCGCAGAATTGGTGCACCTGTGATTGCCATTTCTGGCGACGCACAGTCGCCTTTAGCCCAGGGGGCTGATATTTACCTGAGTTCTGCGATAGAAAGAGAAGCCGACCCTTTGAACCTTGCACCTACCAGCAGTACAACACTGCAGCTGGCCATCGGAGATGCGCTTGGAGCTATGGTGACCATGCTCAGAGGACTGAAAAAAGAGGATTTTGCGCTTTTTCACCCGGGAGGAGCACTTGGAAAACGCCTTTTGCTTCGTGTGAGTGATGTTATGAACACAAGCGGTTCGCTGCCGGTTGTGCCGGAAAAAATGCTTGTTAAGGATGCACTGTTTGAGATTACAAGCAAAAACTATGGTGCAACTACAGTCGTAGACAGTGAGGGAAAACTTGCCGGGATTTTTACTGACGGTGACCTGCGCCGGCTCATAGAAAAAGAAGGCATTATGTGTCTTGACCGGCACGTAGGCGATGTGATGATCCGCACGCCTCATACCATTTCTCCGGATGCACTGGCAGCTGAAGCGGTTCATGTGATGGAAAAACTGCAGATTTCTGTGCTGATAGTGGTAGGCTCTGACCGCAGGCCCATTGGGATGGTTCACATCCATGAGCTTCTGCAGAACGGCGTTGCGTAAACATGTCGCTTTATGGCTGTTTTTCTGAGCTTCTGTTTGCAGCGGCCAGGCCTTTTCTGAACAAAAAATACGATGAGGGCAATGATCAGCGGTATGGATACTACCAAGACGCTGTTCCTGAGAATCCGATTTGGATTCACGCTGTTTCTGTGGGAGAAGTCCAGTCGGCCTATCCGTTTGTCAAAACGGTAAAGGAACAGGTGCCTTCACGTTCTATTCTGCTTTCTACAGTAACGAAAACGGGAAAGCTGATGTCTGAACAGCTTATGGGAAACACAGTAACTCATATTTATTACCCATGGGACGCTCCGAGCATCTTAAGCCGGGCGTTACATACACTGCGCCCGTCCTTATACATTGCAGTTGAAACAGAAATCTGGCCGGAGATGCTTCTTCAGCTTAAAAAGAGAAACATACCTGCTTTCCTGCTGAACGGGCGTCTCTCGGAGTCCAGCTTTATAAAGTTCAACCGATTCCGTTCATTTTGGAAAAATGTAGTGCGGCGTTACACTTTGATTCTGACTCGTTCAGAGGAAGAACGTCAGAGATTTATTAAACTGGGTGCAGTGCCAGAACAGGTAAGAGTGACAGGAGACTGCAAAGTCGATGCTCTGATAGAACGCCGCAGATCTGCTGATCTGTCCAATCTTGCGCCATTTTTTTCAGCCAAACGCCCCGTCATTCTTGCCGGCAGTACGCACAGTGGTGAAGAAACGATCGTTTTTCAGGCATATAAGATTCTTAAGGAACAATTTTCTGACCTGCAGCTTGTTGTTGTTCCAAGGCACCCTGAACGTGCTGCTTCAGTTTGGCAGGAAGCTCAAAAACTGGGGTTGGAAAGAGTCATCCTAATGTCCGCTGCTGTTGACAAAAGCAGTTGGGATGTAATGATTGTCGATAAAATCGGTGTTTTGTTTCCTGCTTATGGATACGTAAAAGCTGCTTTTCTGGGCGGCTCTCTTGTGCCCAAGGGCGGTCAGAATATTATGGAGCCTGCTATATGGGGAATTCCGTGCTGCCAGGGACCTGATTATCACGATTTTACAAAGGCAACAGAGGAATTAAAAGCGGCCGGACTGTGCAGCATAGTTCATTCTGCTGCTGATATTGCAGGCTTTTTTACAGGCATCTTAAAGTCGGATAATACCGAAAAGTACCAAAAAAGCAGCGAGCGATTCTTTTTGTCAATGAGCGGCGCTTCAAAACGAAGCTGGAATTTGATCAGCGACTGTCTGTATGGATTGAAATAAAAATCAGCAATAACGGTAAATTTTTATTATGCTGTTTTTGACATTTGAGGGCAAAAGGTCAGCATAAGGGACTAAAATCCGATATAATAAAGGTCAGTCTGCACAATCAGACTGACTTTTTTGTAATACATGCAAGGCTGGTGAATATACAATGAAAACTCTTTATCTTGACTGCTATTCCGGCATTGCCGGTGACATGTTGTTAGGCGCTCTGCTTGATCTGGGACTTGATCAGGAACTCTTTAAAAAAACTATTGCTGGGCTTCATATCGGAGATTTTGATGTCGCAATCAGCCGTATAAGAAAAAATGGTTTTATGGGAACAGATGTCAAAGTTCATGACCATCATAATTATGATGAAGATCATAACCATGACCATAACCACGAGCACGATCATCATGTCCATGAGCATCATCATTTTCACAGGGGATTTAATGAAATTGCCGATATACTTGAAAAATCATCTCTTTCCGAAACTGTAAAAAAGCGCTCTTTAAATGCTTTCCGGCTTTTAGGTGAAGCTGAGGCCTCTATCCATGGGCTGACCCTTGAGGAGATGCACTTTCATGAAGTCGGGGCAGTAGATTCAATTGTTGATATAGTTGGTGCTTTTGTACTTCTTGAGATGCTGCATGCGGACAGAGTCTGTGCTTCTCCTGTAAATGTGGGGGCAGGTACTGTAGAATGCATGCACGGCGTAGTTCCTGTTCCGGCTCCGGCAACTGCAAGACTGCTGGAAGGCATCCCAATGTTTTCAAAGGGGGAGCCGATGGAACGTACGACACCTACAGGGGCTTTACTGCTGAAATCACTGTGCAGTGCATTTGGTCCAATGCCGGCAGGTACAATCAGAGCGACGGGATATGGTTTCGGTGATCGTGAAAGTGACCTGCCCAATATGCTGCGTGCTGTACTTATTGACGAAGACGGTATGGAAAATTCTCCGTATTCGACTGGTGCAGTAGCAGTTATGGAGACGAATGTCGACGACATGAATCCGCAGGACTATCAGATGCTCAGCGAGCTGCTTTTCAAATCAGGAGCTCTGGACGTCTTTTTCACTCCGATTTTAATGAAAAAAATGCGCCCCGCTGTTCGTATTACATGTATAGCGCCGCTTGATAAGCGCGAGCAGCTTGGGAAAATAATGCTGCGTCACAGTACAACCATTGGCGTCCGCTGGACCGAGACGAGCAGGATGACACTTCACAGAAAAATAGTTTCTTTTAAGAGCTCACTTGGTACTGTGTCCATGAAAGTTTCCTCGTGGGGCAGTGAAGTCTTCCACGTTACTCCTGAATATGAAGATCTCCGTGCTCTCTCACAGCAGAAAGGAATTCCTCTGGATCAGCTTAGAGTGGCGGTTCTGAGTGAATTTAACGCAAAAAAGGTTTATAAAAATGAATGAAAAACCTTTATTGGTACTTCTGAATGAAGGAACCCGGGGACACCTGGTTCAGAGCCGGGGTATCCGTGACAGAATGTGCGAGTTGACGTCACTTGAGTCCGTGGAGTTTGAAGTTCCTCACCTGACGGGCTTCGATAAAATCAGATACGTTAAATTTCATTCAAAAAAACTGTCAAAAGCTTCTACTCATTTTATCGATTTATGGCTGAAAAAAGCAGGCGCAGAAAAGATTGTTGACCAAATTGCCATGCTGAACCCCAAAGGACGTCAAATTCTTTTTATGTCTGCCGGAAGCACTGCTGCGCCATACTGTCTTGCATTAGCGCGCCGTTTCGGAGGAAAAAGCTGTGTGATCATGACGCCGTCAATTTTAGGTGTAAAACCGTTTGATATGGCAATTGTTCCCAAACATGACGGCCGCAGCGGTCCAAATGTACTTGTAACGCTTGGCGCCCCTAACTCCATTTGCCCCGCACTGCTTGAAGAACAGGAAAAAGAGCTGCTTAGTGATTATCCGGCGCATCACAAGGAAGCCTGGGGAATTCTTATCGGCGGTGATGACCTGAATTACACAATTGCGCCGCTCTGGGTGAATAAAGTGCTGCCCACACTGCTGGAGGCTGCAGAAGGTGCAGATATAGATCTTTATATCACCACGTCGCGCAGAACGCAGGCTGCAGCTGAAAACGCCATTGTAAAAATCTGCTCCGGAAACCCGCGTGTCAGAATGCTGCTGCTGGCTTCGCAGGATCCGCGCAACCCGGTGCCCGGAATTCTCGGGCACTGCAGCCGCGTATTCTGCACAGAGGATTCTGTCTCTATGATTTCCGAGTCTGTTACTGCCGGGCTTCAAGTCGCTGCTGTTACAGTCGGGCACCACCATGGTTTTAAGAGACTTCTGCAGGAACTTACTGAATACCTGGTTGACACAAAAATTTTATCAACGAAATGCCTGTGGGGCGTCCCGCGGTTCAACAGAATGATGGAGGATTTCGAGAATCAGGATTTCCTGACAATTGTTACCCCTCGAAATCTGATCAACGATTTGGCACGCTTTTTGCAGCGCCCTGCTTGCCGGCGGACTGATTTCAATGAGGCGGCCCGGGCGGCCAGATGGATTATTGCAAGGTGGCTTTCATGAAGATTCTTCATATCCTGCCTGAACTGCAGCTTGGCGGCGTAGAGCGTCATGTGATTGATCTTGCTAATGAGCAGGTAAAGCGCAAATTCCGTGTTCTCGTTGTTTCAGCCGGCGGACAGATGGAGAGTCAGCTTGTACATGAGGTGCTGAGACGTCATCTTCCAGTCCATCTGAAAAACCCTGTTACAGCTCTTTACTGTGCCTGCCAAATTGCCCGCTGGGTTAAAAAGGAAGGCTGGCAGATCATTCATGCGCATTCCCGTGTTCCGGCATGGATAGCCGAATGGGCGGCTTATCTGGCGGGCGTTCCCTACGTTGTTACCGCTCATGTTGATTTCGGAACCAAAACTCACTGGATTTATGCGCCTTACCGTAATGCTGATAAAGTAATTTGTGTCAGCCGAGCCGTACAGGATGCGATGAAAAACTGCTTTTACGATAACACAACTGTTATTGTCAACGGCATCAAACGGCCTGGTGAATTCTGGGATTCCGCCGCATTGAACGAAAACCGGCTATTGTTTGTAGGACGTCTCAGTTCCGTGAAAGGGCTGCAGGATGTTCTCAATGTGCTGCCTGTTGATGGAAACTGGACTCTCGATGTGGTGGGAGAAGGACCGCAGAAGGAAGAATGGGAGAAAATCTGTCTGGAACGTGGAATCGCTGAAAAGGTTTTTTTCAGAGGTTACAGCGATCAGGTTGAGCATTATATGGCCCATTCATCTGTCCTTTTATTCCCATCATACACAGAAGGCATGCCGCTGACGCTTGCGCAGGCAATACTGACAGGTATTCCTGTTTTGGCATCTGATATAAAACCTGTTATTGAAATGAAAGGTACATCAGAAGGGCTGATCCGATGCGGCAGTCAGAATGACTGGAAAAAGGCGATTGACATTTTTCTTGCAAGTCATAAAGTGCCCGGCGTATTTCCAAAATCTTCTGTCCCCACACTTGAACACATGGTTGATCAGATTGCAGATGTTTACAGAGAATGTCTTTGAACGAACTCAGAGAATTCGGAAAGCTGGGTTGTACGATGAGAGTTCTGCATTATGTTGATGAAAACCGCCTTGCTTGGATGGTTCCATGGATTCAGCTTTTAAAAGAACTGGAAAAACACAATGTAGAAAACTGGGTGTTATGCCGGAAAGGCGGAACTCTGCAGGGAGCTCTTGACAAGGCCCGTATAAAGAATTTACAGTACAATCCCTTCGCCCAATGGCTTCCGGCGGCAGATTTCGGAGCAGCCCGCGCCATTGAACATGTGAACCCTGATCTGATCCATACCCGTTTGTCTGCAGCAGCGGCGATCGGAGGCTACTGGGGCAGAAAAATGGGTATACCGGTTCTTTCTACGTTTGATAAATATCCAAAAGCTCATTATTATAAAAATTCTGATGTCCTGATCGGCTGTTCAAGTGCTGTAACGCAGCACATAAAGTCTTTAAATCTTCCTTATGCAAAGATCACAACAACCATTTTAAATCCCGTTATGGCAGAACGATATACCAGGGACGAAAAGGTGAGAAATGATTTTCGTCTGAAAATGGGAGTCGGCCGCGATGAAATTGTTGTCTTGGGAATGGGACGCCTTGTAGACTGGAAGGCATGGGACGATTACCTGCGCGCTGCTGCATCAGTGCCTGCGGATTTAAATATTAAGTTCTGGCTTGTTGGCAGCGGGCAGGAGGAAAAAACACTCCATAAATTGTCTGAGGAGCTAAAGGTAGAACATCGTGTTCAATTTTATCCTTTTGCAGCGGATGTGCGCCCTTGGCTTTGGTCCGCTGACATTTTTGTTCAGACATCGAGAAAACCTGAAGGCTTCAGCCTGATGCTGATTGAGGCGATGGCATCCGGTCTTTTCCCGATTGCAACAAATATCGGCGGCACGCTGGATATCATTTCCGATGGAATTAACGGCCTGCTTGTTTCTCCCGGGGATGTACAGGCAATCAGTGCAGCAATTATGAAAGCATCGAATGGAGAGTTCAGAATTCCAGCAGCTGCAAATGCACAAAAAAGCGCGGCAGAAATAAACGTAGAAAAAATTGCAGCGCAAACCCTTGAAGTTTACAAAAAAACACTGACCGTTTTCGGGAGGAAAAGTGAATGACAGAAGCAGTATCTGCAACGGATAATAAAAAAGAACAAATTGAAAGCACAGCTGCGTGGGTTTACACATTTTCAGTAGCACTGTCTCCTCTTGGGCCTGTGTTCCATTATACGCTGTGGGCGCTGTGCCTTGTATTGCTGATTGCCGGAAGCATGAAATATCACACATCATGGAAAATTGCTGAACTTTCGAAAACTGGCAGAAAAATACTTATTCTGCTTCTGGCAGCTGCGTTTTGGCCAGTATTTGCCGGTCTTGTTACGTTTGATGGCATGCTGTCCTACGGCCGAAATGTAACACCTCTCATTGAAATGTGTGTCGGTGCTTTTTTTGCAGCTCACTTTTATGCCGCTGAAGAACGCCGCAGAACATTCGTTTCTGTTTTTTGTGCAGTCAGTTCCGTTATTTTGTTCGGCAACCTTTTACGTATAACGGGGATAATTAACGATTTCCCCAATCATGCGCTGAAAAATGGAAACTCTCTGGGCGCACTGGCATTGATGTTGTTCCCGTTTGTATTATGTGCTGTAACATGGACATTCAAAGAACTGTGGAAAAAGGTGCTGATCTTCCTGCCCAGCGTCCTCGCCCTTATAACATCATTTTCTCTTGGCGCGTGGGGGGCTGCTTTTGTTGGTTTTCTCCTGTTCCTGTGTTATGCATTGAAATATCGAAAAATTGCCTGGAAACATTTATTCCTGCTTTTAATTGCAGTTTGCTGCTGTTTTGCAGCTTTTAACATTTATACTGGCGGTAAACTGAAACAGTACGCCGCAGAAGAGTTTAAGCAGGCTGACGCAATACACGATTTTGACAAATTTACGACTTCGCGTATTTATGCATGGAGGGCGGCATTCGATTTTATAGCGGAAAAACCCCTTCTCGGCAATGCCGGCACAGCATTTCTGGATAAGTACGATAAATATCGCATGCAATATGGTGCTGAACTGAACCTTCCACAGGAGAACCGTTACGACCATCCTCATTCAACATACCTTTACCTTGCATACATAGGAGGACTGCCGACACTTCTTCTCTGCGCCGCAGCTTTTCTTCTCTGCCTGAAAAAAGCGTACCTTACAGCCCGTACAGAAAATGCAGTTTATTTTCCATGGGGAATTATGCTGCTGATATTTCTTATAGAAATTATGATCTATGCGACAAACGGCGATATTTTACAGGGAAGACGAGATATATCAGTTATGGCCTGGTGTTTCCTGGGCATTATGGCAGTACTGCCTGACCCGGCCGAAGCGAAGAAACTGTAAGTCAGAAGCTTACGGGGTATTTTCTGATGCAGCCGTTAATCAGTGCTGTTATCCCTGTTTACAATATGGCCGAAAGGCTGAAATATATGGTAGAGTCACTAAGAAATCAGGATTACACTAATCTTGAGGTTATAATTTGTGATGACGCTTCTACTGACGGAGTCGGGCAATATTTAGAAGAACTGCTTCGTAAAAATTATTTTTCACGAACAGTCGTGCTTCATAACAGCACTAATAAAGGAGTGTCCTTTTCAAGAAATCTCGGTGCTAAGTCAGCTCACGGCGAGTACGTGAATTTTCTTGATGCGGACGATCTGGTAGAACCGAATTTCTTTTCCTCGCTCTACAGGGCACTGTCGGAGAATAAGAGCGAATATGCAGCCTGCGGTTATAAAAGTCTTGACTTAAAAAACAACCATGTGAAATGCCATTATCTGAAAGTACCTGAAAATGCCAGCAGTGAAGAAATATTGCTGGGACGATTACTCAACAGATATGAGATCAGCCATTGCGCTTTGTTGATTAAGCGCAGCTTTCTATTCTCGAGCAGCTTGTTTTATAGCGAAGGCTGCAGCGCTGGCGAAGATATGGAGTTTCTAATCAGACTCTTAAGCACAGGGGCGCGCGGGGCATTTATTAAGGATTGCCTCTATACCTACGTTCAATATGAACAAATGGGTTCGCGAAAAAACACTCGCTCCATGAGTAAACGGATTCAGAGGTATTATGAACATACAGAAGCGCAGTTTCGCGAAATTGAGTGCATTAAGTCGCACTGTCATTCTAAAAAAGTGACGAATGTAGTGAATTTTTTAATGAACCCTGCTGCATGGCAGAGAAGGCTTTCATATTACGCAATGACAGGGCAGGAACTGCTGTTCAAAGAAACACTGTCACGTTCAGATGTTCGTTCAATATTGAGAGGCAGTGTCGGGTCTGCGTTTTACAAACCTGAAGTTTATTTTCGATCTCTTGCCGTATTATATCTGCCGCGTCTTTACTATAAGAAATACAACTGCCGGCAGATGGCGATAAAGGCAAAAAGGTAAGGATTGGTGCAACGTCAATGGATTGTGCAGTGCACGTAGCTCTGGCTTTTTGTGATCCTCACGGAACATACTGCCGTCATGCGGCTGTCACGCTGGCTTCAGTATTTGCAAATGTCAAACAGGCTCCGGTATGTGTGCATATTGTACATGATGAGACACTTTCGGAGTACAATAAAAATGTCCTTAAAGAGCTGGCGCAGAAATTTGGACAAAAAATTCTGTTTTACGACGTCACATCTCTTTTTAATGGTCCGAGAAAGATTGACGTCAGCAGATTGACCAAGGATGGCGGAAAAGGAACTCTCTTCAGACTGTTTTTGCCTGAACTTGTGCAGACAGATAAAATCATTTATCTGGATTGTGACATAATAGTTCAGACTGATATTGCAGAACTGTGGCAAATTCCGCTTGGCAATTCTGCTGTGGCGGCAGTCCCAGATGTATGGGCACTTGATGCCCGGAAAGGTAAAAAAGTTCCCTGGCGTTTGGGAAAAGTATGGAATCTTCTTGGGGTTTCGCATGACTCGTATTTTAATGCAGGCGTTCTCGTGCTGAATTTGAAAAAAATCAGGAGGCACTACAACTTTTTAGATCTTGTTGAAAGATTTTATGCAAAGTATAAAAACTGTGTTACGCTGGCGGATCAGGACTGCCTGAATTGGATTTTTTCTAACGATAAGCTTCTGTTGGAAGAACGTTTTAACCGCATTAACACAGAGAATATTACAGAAAAAGACATTGACGGCTGCATCTGGCATATGGCAGGCGGTTCAGCGAAGCCGTGGTCAAGCTATACGCGGCCTATGGTTGATGATCTGTACTGGCATTACCTTCGTTTAACGCCTTACTGCACAAATGAGCAGGATTTAATTCATGCAATACTTTCCGGCTTTGCGTCTTCAAATCTTATGCATCTGCATTCACGGGAATGTGTAAAACGTCTTCTGAGACAATTGTATGAGGACATATTCAAGGCACATTTATGGACTGTGCCTTATATTCTCTTAGGTACTGCAAAAATGTATGTTCGCGAAAAATTACGGAAGCGGTGACAAATGATAAAGCTCAGCCTGTATATTATTACATATAACGAAGAACGCCGGCTTCCTAAAACACTGGAAGCTGCTAAAAGCCTTGCAGACGAAGTTGTTGTCGTTGACTGCGGCAGCACCGACAGAACAAAGGAGATTGCTCTGAACTTTGGAGCGCGCTTTTATCATAATGATTGGATATCGTTTGGCGATCAGGTGCGCGTGGCTGAAGAATATTGCGAAAACGACTGGGTTTTGCGGCTTGATGCAGACGAGGAATTGACCCCGGGACTTGTCCGTGAAATTGCCCAAATCAAGAATGATCCTGACTGTGATGGCTATAAACTGCGCATTGGCGAAGTTTATCCTGGCATACCCAAACCAATACGCTGGGTTAAGCATTATAAACTGATACGTCTTTACAACAGGCAGAAAATGAAAATGCTGGGCAAACTTGACCATGATGATGTCGATCCTGTGGTTCCTGAAGTGAAAACAAGAACCCTGCATAATTTTGTTTGCCATCATTCCTATGTCAGTTTTTCTCAGGTTATAAATAAGCAGAACAGAGCTACCGACACGCAGATACAGATGCTTATTAAAAGCGGGCGTCGTTACCCTGCATGGCGCATGATAGGTTCGTCAACGCTGGAATTTCTGAAGCAGTATTTTTTGTACAGACAGTTTCTTTACGGATACTGGGGGTTTATCAACGCGACGTCAGTAGCATTTTTCCGTTTCACAAAATTTGCAAAGTGGTATGAACATGAACAGCTTGAAAAACAAAAATAACTCTGTATTCCAGAGCGCTGAGATGGTAAAATAGCAGCGTGTGTTCTTTTGTAAAACGGCATTTTACTAATTTTGGAGGAAAATACTTGATGAATAATAGAATGAAAAAGTTCATGTGTGTGAGTATGCTGCTGATATTAAGTGCGGCAATGCCTGCTTCATCAGCCGAATGGCATCAGAAAAAGCAATACACTGACAACTATGGCGGCGATGTAACAATAGAAGCTACTTACTATGCAGCCGAGTATGTGGAGCGTTCAACCCAGGAAGAAGCCGACAAAAACCTCTGGACGTCAGACGAAGCCGAAGATTACCGTTATAATCTGCTTCAGCAGTTAAAGCTTGACGATACCATTCCTATTTTCCTGAAATTCACTAATAATGGTCCGGCAATTCGTATGGCTCCTTTCGAACAGCAGGTATATCTCACGATAGGAAAGCACCGTTTGTCTCCTGTAGATTATGATAAACGCTTTAATTTTAAAATCACAGGACAGCGTGAGGGGTTTGTCTATTTTCCACGGTATGATTCCAAGGGTAATCCTTATTTGACTCCAAAGGTTAAAACAGTCAAATTTGAACTGAACGGTGCTGTAACTCCCGTCACGATAAACAAAAGTATAGAGTTCCTGTGGGATGTTAAGGATGATGATCCAAGCAGGCTGCTTAAGGGAAAGTCCGGAGCACGGCTTGAGATGGATCGTCTGACGAAGCGCATCAGCAACCTCACAGACGAGGGCAAAAAACTTCAGGACCGCCTCAATGAGATTCAGGCAGAGATACAAAAAGTAAATCAGCGGATGATGGAACTTCAAAAACAGCTTTGATTTTTATCTTGAAAACACAAGCGAAGCGTTGTCACAGATGGTGTGACGTGCTTCGCTTGTTGTGCATTCTCATTGCACTGAGATTATAACTTGCGGAAGGTATTCAAGGAGCTGATTTTATGGAACGTATAGGAGTTCTTACAAGCGGCGGAGACGCCCCCGGTATGAACGCAGCAATCAGAGCTGTTGTGCGCTGTGCTGCATATCATAAAATTAAATGTATGGGTATAGAACAAGGCTATGAAGGGCTGATCAACGGCGAAATTCATCCCATAAGAGTCAGGGACGTCGGGTCGATTATTCAGCGAGGCGGAACAATTCTGCGAACAGCCCGCAGCGAACGGTTTATGACGCCTGAAGGGCGGCATGAAGCCTTGGAACAGTGCCGCAAAAACAAACTTGACGGACTTATAGTCATCGGCGGAGATGGTTCGTTCCACGGGGCGTGGGAACTTCAGAAACTTGGAATGCCGACTGTAGGCGTCCCCGCAACTATTGATAATGATGTTAACGGCACGGATATGACAATCGGCTTTGATACTGCTTTGAACACAGCACTTGACGCCGTCCGGAGGCTCAGGGATACTGCTCACAGTCATGACAGGCTCTTTATTGTAGAGGTTATGGGGCGGAACTGTGGTTTTATTGCGCTGCAGACAGCAGTGGCCGGCGGAGCTGAATATGCAGTGCTGCCTGAATACGGACTCGATCTGAACCGCCTCTGCAGTAAACTTGACGCTTCCAGAGCCAGCGGCAAGAATTATTCACTCATTATTCTTGCCGAAGGTGTAATGTCAGGATACGAACTTCAGAAGAAACTGCTTGAAAAGGGGCCTCAGTATAAAGCTACAGTTACTGTGCTGGGGCATATCCAGCGCGGCGGTTCACCTTCAAGCTACGATGCAACCATCGCCAGCCGTATGGGCGCCTATGCTGTAAACTGCCTGATTGACGGTACCTATGGAGTGATGACAGGGCTGCAGAATGGGCATATGGTGCCGGTTCACCTGCCGGATACTTGGGAAAAGAAAAAAATGCTGAACCCTGAACTACTTCATCTTGTTGAAGAGCTGAGCATCTGATTTTATTCAGCTGACAAACTAAGTAAGTTTCAGACTGGCTGCCTCATATGCAAAAACGGCAGTCAGTTTTCATTAATTGCGGCCATATTATTTCTACGGAGATAAAAATTTTGCCGTGCTCCAAGAAAATCTGCTTCGGTTCTTTGAATTTAATGCTGAAGCTGATATGATAAAACAATCAATCCTGAATGTCTGAAGCAGTTTTTGTATCAGAGAATTCTGCTTGATATAATGCCGAATGATATAACTGTACGAATGGAGGAGAGGGCATGAGGTATAAAGCCCATAAACTGACAGCGGCACAGGTAAGGCGCAGAGCTGATCTGCGTGCAATGCGCTGTTCTTCCACGGCCGCTTTGGAACCGCTTACTCAATTTATAGGACAGGAGCGGGCTGTAAAATCGATAGATTTCGGTTTGTCTGTAGCAAAAGAAGGCTATAATATTTTTGTAGTAGGCCAGCAGGGCAGCGGACGCACAAGTTACACGCTGAAAAGTGTGCATGAAAAAGCTGCCAAAATGTCGGCCCCTGATGACTGGATTTATGTCTACAATTTTACAAACCCCTCTATGCCGCTGGCAATTTCGCTTCCGGCAGGTCAGGCAAAAACGCTTGAATCTGATTTTGAAAAGCTTGTCGAAGAGCTGAAATCCGCTATCAGTGCTGCATTTGAAAAAAGCAGTTATGAAGACGCCAAAGCGCAGGAAATAGGAAAATTTCAGGAAGCAATCTCTCAGATGATGAATAATATCCGGGAGGATGCTGAGAAAAAAGGATTCCTTGTAAAGAGAACACCTCAGGGTTTTGTAAATATTCCTCTGAAAACTGTTAAAAACGAAAAAGACGAAGATGAAACAAAAGAACTTCAATCTGAGGAATTTGATGCTCTTCCTAAGAAAGAACAGCAGCGGCTCAAAGCAGTTTCAGATAAACTGACATCTAAAACACTGGAAGTGCTGCGTGAAATCCGTGAAAAAGAGCGCGCTCTGAAAACAAAACTTGGCGACATGGAATCGGGAATCTGCCGCACTGCTGTCAAGCCTTATATTGACGAAGTACGTCAGAAGTACGCCGGCTCTGAAAAACTGATTAAGTGGCTGGATTCAATGGAACAGCAGGTGATTGACAACTATGCGCTTTTCATTGCTTCTTCGCGGGATGAATCGAGCGAAATAGATCTTACTCAGTTTAAAATCAATGTACTTGTCAGCAATGATCCAAAAGGCGGAGCTCCGGTGGTTTGGGAAACCAATCCCACATTTTATAATATTGCCGGCAAAATGGAGTATGAAAGCCGTCAAGGCTATTATTACACCGATTTCACAAGAATTGTCAGCGGTGCGCTTCATCGTGCGAACGGAGGTTTTGTAATTTTTGACGCCGAAGAATTGCTCCGCAATTTTATGTCATATGATCTTTTGAAGCGTGTCCTTCGGTCAGGCGTGCTGACAGTGGAGAATCTCAGCGATCAATACAGTGTGATGCCAATAGCAACACCGCGTCCTGAGGCAATTCCCATTAGAACGAAAGTGATTCTTGTAGGATCACATGATATTTATTATCTTCTTCGTGAGTATGACAAGGATTTTTCAAAATTCTTTAAACTTGTAGCGGAATTTGATTATGAAATGCCGCGCACTGCTGAAACCGAGTATGAGCTTGCACGTTTTATCAAAACCTGCGCAGAAAAAGAACACTGCCTTCCATTTAACAAAAAAGCAGTTTGCGAACTGATTGAGTGGTCATCCCGTCTCGCAGATGACCAAAACAAACTTTCAACACAGTTCAACAAACTGCAGGAATATATTATAGAGGCGTCTGCCTGGGCTGCATGCGAAAGTGCAAAACAGGTTGACAGCAGACATGTGCTCAAGGCTATACAGGAGAAAAGATATCGGTCAAGCCTCACAGAAGAAAAAATCCGTCAGGCCTTTGCCGAAAATATCATCCGCATTGATACCGAAGGCTCCGCAATAGGACAGATCAATGGACTGGCAGTCGTCAGTTTTGCTAATGTGAACTTCGGGCATCCTACGCGCATTACCGCGAATACATTCATGGGGCAGGAAGGCGTTGTGAACATTGAGCGTGAAACCTCCATGGCCGGGCCGATCCATAATAAGGGACTTCTGACATTGAGCAGCTACCTCGGACGGGTTTATGCTCAGGACATGCCGCTTACTCTTTCAGCTCGTCTTTCTTTTGAACAGAATTACGGCGGCATTGACGGTGACAGTGCATCTTCAACAGAACTTTATTGTCTTCTTTCCTCTCTTGCTGAAGCACCAATCGCGCAGAATATTGCAGTAACAGGATCCGTAGATCAGTTTGGCAATATTCAGCCGATAGGCGGCGTCAATGAAAAAATTGAGGGCTTTTTCAGTTATTGTGCGGCACGCGGACTTACAGGAGCACAGGGAGTAATGATTCCTTGGCAGAACGAACAGCATCTTATGCTCAGCCATGATGTGGTAGATGCTGTAAGAAAAAAACAGTTTCATATCTGGTCTGTAAAGAACATAGACGAAGGTATTGAACTGCTGACAGGAGTTCCTGCAGGTAAGAGGTCTGCTGACGGCACATACCCGCCAGACACAATTCACGGCAGAGCCATGGCAAAACTCAAGCGCTGGATTATTAAAAGTGCAACGCTGGGACAGCAGAAGAAAAACAAAACAGCGAAAGAAAACGGAGGAGGAAAAACAGAGTGAGCCGGGCAGACTTAAAACAAAGCGTAAAGCTGCAGAAAATTAAGTCTCCGTCAATTACGGTGGTGCTTGATATCCTTGAACAGACATGGAAGCAGGGGACGAATGCAGCAAAAATAGTATATGATGAGCCGCTTGACGGGCTAATAGAAACTGTTCTCTCGCAGAACACCAATGACCGCAACAGAGATATGGCTTTTGACCGTCTTAAAAAATGCGGCACATGGGAACAGATTGCGCAAATGCCTGCGGACAGGATTGCTGAAGCAATCAAACCGGCGGGACTATGCAATAACAAGTCACTGACGATACTGCGGGTTCTCTCTGAAGTAAAAAAACATTTCGGTAAATACTCTCTGAAGCAGCTGAAAGACGGCACACCTGCCGAAGCATGGAATTTTATGACGGGCATTCAGGGTGTAGGCCCAAAGACAGCAGCATGTGTGCTTGCCTTTGACCTCGGTTTTCCTTCATTTCCAGTAGACACACATGTTGCACGCATTTCCAAACGCCTTGGCTGGGCTGATGAAAAAGAAAGTCCTGCTGAAATTCAAAAACGTCTTGAAACATTGGTTCCTGACAAAATTAAAGCAGAAGGACACCTTGATATGATTCAGCATGGTAAGAACATCTGCAGGGCAAGATCTCCTAAGTGCGGAGAATGTCCGCTGCGCGGCATCTGTCCTTCAAGTACGCAATAGGATAAGGTAAAAGAGTTCTCCTTGCGGAGAACTCTTTTTATATCTGTGCGTAAACTTATTTGCGTGATAGAATAGTTTTAGTTATTGAAAAGTGGTGATCAGCGTGGAAAATTCTCTTAAAGGACTGAATCTGCAGCAGCGTAAAGCTGTTTTAACAACCGAAGGTCCCGTCAGAGTCATTGCCGGTGCGGGAACCGGAAAAACGCGCACGCTGACGCAGCGTTTCTGTTACCTTGTTGCCGAACTCGGCGTATCTCCTAAAAATATTCTTTGCGTCACTTTCACCAACCGGGCAGCTCAGGAAATGAAGCAGCGTATCAGAGCAAAACTAGGTGATTGTGATCTGGGTTATATCTGTACATTCCATGCTCTGTGCGTGCAGATACTGAAAGATGAAATTTTCCGCCTGAATTTCCCTAAAAATTTTCTGATTCTGGATGTGGAAGATGAGAAACAAATTCTTTCCACTGTATTTGAAAACATGAAGATTTCGATGAGACAGCGCTCAATCCGCACTGTCATTGATGAGGTCCTTGAAGCAAAAAAGTTTACCACTGCCTACATTGAGAAATTCTGTTTTGTGCCTGCTGAACAATTGAAACAAGAGGCAGAACAGACAGACGATCTTGATGAAGCAATATTTTTGAACTATATGTACGAACAGAAGAAATGCTATGGCTGTGATTTCAATGACCTGATCAATTTCACTCTTTATTTGTTTTCGCACTATGACGATGTAAAGTTGAAATGGCAGGACCGTATGCAGTATGTTATGGTGGATGAATTTCAGGATGTCAGTGAAAAACAATATAAGATAGCCCGGACTCTCAGCGGAAAACACGGCAACCTTTTTGTAGTGGGAGACCCTGATCAGACTATTTACTATTGGCGCGGGGCACATGTTGAGATGATTCTTGACTTTGACAAAAAATATAAAAATGCGCGAACGATTACAGTTACTGAGAACTACCGTTCGACACCCGAAATACTTGCTGCGGCCAACAAACTGATTTCAAAAAATACAATCCGATTTTCAAAGGAATTGACTGCCGTAAGACCACATAGTCACAAACCGGCGTACTATCATGCACCTGATGAGAAGGATGAAGCAAGGTGGATTTACAGAAACATCATGGAATGCCGCAGGGCAGGCATTCCGCTGAAAAAGATTGCCGTACTTTACCGCGCTCATTATCTGACGCGTTTTCTGGAAGAATGTTTTATTGAAAAACAGCTGCCGTATAAGATTTACAGCGGTGTGGAGTTTTACAGCCGCAGAGAAATCAAGGACATCGTCTGTTACATGAGGATGCTTTCTATTGGTGATGACCTTTCCTTTGTGCGTACAATAAACCGCCCGACGCGGCACTTCGGTAGAAAACGTCTGGATGTTCTGCGGAATAACGCTGCTTCAATGGAGCAGTCACTGTATGAAACTTTAAAGTGTCAGCTTGATAAGCCATATGTCAAAGGAAGTACCGCAGAACGTTACGTAATGACTATTGAAGACTGCCGCGCACTTGTTGGCAGAATAAAACTTTCGGATCTGCTCCAGCGCCTTCTTAATCAGAGCGGCTATGAAGACCTTCTTCGCAAGGAAGGCGATCAGGAACGGCTTGACAACGTTGCTGAGTTTAAACGGGCAGTAGAGAGAGCAGATCGGGATGAACTGACATTGGCTGAATTTCTTGACCGGATAGCCCTGTTCAGCAATCTCGATCAGGAAGAACACGATGCTGTAAAACTGATGACAGTGCACGCAGCAAAAGGGAACGAATTTTCTGCTGTTTTTCTCTGCGGTTTCAGCGAAGGAATTTTTCCCAGCAGACGTATCGATACGCCAGAAGAGATGGAGGAAGAGAGACGTCTTGCCTACGTTGCAATGACACGCGCAAGGGATCGTCTGTATATCAGTGACTCTGCGGGAATGGCCAATGACAATCTCTTTAAGTATCCATCGCGCTTCATCTTTGACATCGGCGATGAGTGTATTGACTTTGTTCAGCCAATTCAGAACACTTTCACACAGCATGCATCCGCAAACAGTACCGCTGTTGCAGTACCTGACTACAAAGCTGGAGACCGTGTCGTGCACAGTGTATTTGGTCCGGGTATGGTTACAGCCGTCAATCATTCCCAATCCTGTTATAATATTAAGTTTGACAGACTGCCCACAGAGCGTAATCTGGCTTTTAACGCCCCATTAGTCTTAGAAAAGAATTAGAAAATGACAATTGGAAAGCGAGAAAATTCCATGGAGGAATTAAATCTTTTTGAACGGGATGACACTCAGCCTCTTGCAGCACGCCTGAGACCGCAGACGCTTGAAGAGTTTGTCGGTCAAACTCATCTGCTTGGCAAAGACAAAGTCCTTTATAAACTGATTGAAAACGACCGCATTTCATCAATGATTTTCTGGGGTCCGCCCGGTGTCGGTAAAACCACACTTGCACGTATTATTGCCAACCATACAAAAGCCGAATTCATCAATTTTTCTGCTGTAACGAGCGGGATAAAGGAAATCCGTGCAGTAATGGAGCAGGCAGAACGCAATCGTGTTTTTGGCGGAAAAACCATAGTCTTTGTTGACGAAATACATCGTTTCAATAAAGCTCAGCAAGATGCGTTCCTGCCATATGTTGAAAAGGGCAGCATTATCCTTATCGGTGCCACTACGGAAAATCCTTCATTTGAAGTGAACAGCGCTCTTCTCTCAAGATGTAAGGTCTTTGTGCTCCAGCCTTTAAAAACCGAGGAACTTGTGACACTGCTGAAGAACGCCTTGAAAAGTCCAAAGGGGTTTGGAAGCCAGAAAATAAGCATCGGTCAGGATCTTCTGGAGATGCTTGCTGAATTTGCAAACGGTGATGCAAGAACAGCGCTGTCAACCCTTGAAATGGTGATTCTCAACAGCGATATTCATGAGGATACAATCACAGTTACGCCTGAAATCATTGAACAGTGCATCTCAAAGAAATCGCTGCTCTATGATAAAAAAGGAGAAGAGCATTATAATCTGATCTCCGCACTTCACAAATCAATGCGGAATTCTGACCCTGATGCAGCTGTTTACTGGCTCGCACGAATGCTTGAGGCCGGGGAAGATCCCCTTTATGTCGCGCGGCGTGTAACTCGTTTTGCCAGTGAAGATGTCGGGCTTGCCGACCCGCGTGCCCTTGAAGTGGCTGTTGCCGCTTATCAGGCGTGTCATTTTATCGGAATGCCTGAGTGCTCTGTGCATCTGACAGAAGCAGTAGTTTATATGTCACTTGCGCCTAAATCAAACGCACTTTACCGTGCTTATGAATCTGCTAAAAATGATGCGCTGGCAATGATTGCTGAACCTGTACCGTTGGTTATCCGCAACGCACCGACAAAGCTCATGAAAGAGCTGAACTACGGTAAAGGATATCAGTATGCCCATGACAGTAAGGACAAGCTGACAAATATGCAATGCCTGCCTGACTCTCTGCTTGGAAAAGAATATTATATTCCTACTGAACAAGGCCTTGAGGCAAAATATAAAGAACGCCTTGAGAGAATCAAGCAATGGAAAAAAGATCATATGAATTAAAACGCGTCACTGTGAAAATAGAAAATCCTTGAGTTGAAGTCTTGACTATGTTATTATTCCTACAGTGCTCAGATGGTGGAATCGGTAGACACTGGGGACTTAAAATCCCCTGGCCTTACGCCATGCGGGTTCGAGTCCCGCTCTGAGCACCAAATTATTTTCATGAAAAAATAAAATTTCAAGAAATATCTTCAAAGGCCTTGCAATAGCAAGGCCTTTTTTGCTAACATCTATCCATTTTTCAAAACATTTTTATAATTTTTTAATATTTTTTGTGCTTGATAGTACACGTATTAGTATAACTAGCCTCCGTTTTGAGGTGTGTGTACTAAGATCACGAATAAGGACGGTGACGGAATTGTCTCAGCTAACTGAAAAAGAAATTAAGAGTTTAAAGCCGAAAGAGAAAAAGTATCGTGTGTGTGACAGCCAGTATCTATATATCTTGAAGTAATGTCTCAAGTAAAAAGAAATGGCATGATCGTGTACAGAAGCCCAAGATGCTTAATGTTACTTTAGGTGAGTATCCAGAAATGGGACTTCGTGAAGCACGTGAAAAAAGAGACCAGTACAATGTAACTATAAAACCAACGAAAATGGCCCAGAATGGTCCTACTCGTACTTTTAAAGAAGTAGCAGAAGACTATATGAGGGTAATATGTAATCCGGCTTCTATGACTTCCAAAAACATTGCGAAAAATAGAAGTCGCCTTACAAGATTGATTTACCCAAGCATTAGTGAGAAGTTGGTAAATGAAATTACTTCTCAAGATATTCTGCCTCTTTTGCAACACATCGAAGATAAAGGCTATAGCTCACTTGCACGTGATGTGAAACAGCTTATCAGCAGAATTTTAAAGCACGGCGTCAGTTGTGGATGGTGTAATGATGATGTTACCACATATCTCGGTGAACGTTTGAAAGCTGTGGTTGTCAAACACAGGGCAACGCTGAAAGCGGAAGAAGTGCCCGGATTTCTTAAATGTGCATTTGGAGCGGCATTTAAAGAAAAAGAGTCTCTTGTCAATTATGCACTCATTTTTCACATTTATACTTTTGTGCGCCCGGGAGAATTACGTATTGCCGAGTGGGATGAATTCGACTTTCAGAAAAAACAATGGATAATTCCCGCTGAAAAAATGAAATGTAATCGCCCGCATATTATGCCTTTGTCAGATCAAGCTCTAAAAATTATTGAACTAATAAAGGATTTTGCCCGCCGATTGTAAAATCAACTTG
>Ga0256404_1005915_pt1 | contig 20900 bp, 22 predicted proteins | sample RumenRJG_01DNA_FD_185990 | JGI IMG/M metagenome (GOLD analysis project Ga0256404, IMG submission 185990) | Bovine rumen microbial communities from Lethbridge, Alberta, Canada - RJG_01 | ecosystem: Host-associated > Mammals > Digestive system > Stomach > Rumen | place: Canada: Alberta | collected...
GCCAGTCAAATCATTTCTGCTATTCGTAAGAAGAAATCCAAAGCCTACGTTACTAAGCGTTGGCATATTTTGGCGATAATAAATAAATCCCTTCCATATTGTTTATATAAAAGAATGTAACCTTCTAATATTGAAAGAAAATTGCCTTTTGAAAGCAGTTTAGTTTACTTCGCTTTATATATAATGAGGGTTAAACTAAACTCTACTTTCCGACGCAGAATCTAATATCTACAAATATAAGTGTCTGATAATCAGTATAAATCCTTTGTTTAGGGTGACTAAAGTGACTCCGAGGGACGGTAGGGGGACGCAAAATAGGCAAAAATCTGCAAAAATGTGTGCCTTCAAAAAAGAAAATGCAAACATCTGCAAAATCGATTTTCCAGTTCTTTGCACGTTTACACTTTTTAACGCAGATTTTTGCACATTCTTGCATTAAGGTTTAGTTTAGGTTATAGATATATAATATGGGAATAAACTAAACCATGCCCAGAAATTGCTTAGAGCTTATCACCTCTTTTTCTTTTGACGGCAATTGTAGCTCAATTTATAGCTTTATGCTTTCTTTTTGTTCTTAAATTCACTAAAAATGCGAATTTGAAGATAAATTTCTATAAAATCGCCATTATTTGAGGAAGATATTTGGTTTGGTAAAATAAAAAAAGTATTTTTGCAACAAATTTATGCTGGTATTCATAAAATAAACGAAGATGGCTACAAAAATACAGCAAATATTAGAGACTTCGCCAAATGAATCGGTCTTGTTTGGTTCGTGGCTTTCAAGTCTGGGATTAGATGCCCGTGGTCAGTATGCTTATATGAAAAGTGGATGGCTTGACCGTATATCGAAAGGGGTATATAAGATACATGGGACAAGTCCTTCTCTGTTGGCAACCATATCTTCATATAATCTACAACTTGGTAAGAGTTGTATTGTAGGTGCATATACGGCTTTGGAACTTCGAGGATACTCTCATTATTTATCAATGGGGAAACCTACGGCTTATCTGTTTACAGACAAAAGCAATAAGTTGCCTTCGTGGTTGCTAAAAGAAGAGTGGGATATGACTATTAAGTATATGACCACTTCTTTTCTTGGTGATGAACTGTTGGGTGTAGAAACTATGACTATCAATCAGCATGAATTGCTTGTGTCATCTCCAGAGCGTGCCATATTGGAGTGTTTGAACTTGCCGGATGCATCGTCATCTTTGCTCGATATCTATTATATCATGGAGGGTTTGACTACATTACGTCCCAAGATGGTTCAGACATTATTGGAGGCATGCACCTCTCAGAAAGTGAAACGCCTGTTCCTCTATATGGCAGAAAAGGCTGGTCACTCCTGGTATAAGGCTTTGAAACTGGAAAATGTCAATCTTGGCACATCTAGGTTTATGATAACGTCAACAGGAAAGTACATTAATAAGTATAATATGACAATCTCAAAAGAACTTGCAGAATATGAATGATATAAAATCAAGTGTTTACGCTCAGAAAGTAGAACTGCTACTCCGTCTTATTCCGATAGTGATGGAAGAGGATGTGTTTGCCATACATGGTGGCACCGCCATCAATCTGTTCTTGAAGGATTTGCCTCGTTATTCTGTAGATATTGATTTGACCTATATTCCATTGGCTGACCGTCAGACAAGTTTGGATGACATCAATATGCATCTGAATGTCATTGCGGAAAAGGCAAAGAAAGCTTTCAAAGGAATGCATGTCGTACCCAACTTCAGTACCTGCAAGCTGTTGTGCGAATATCGAGGCAAACAGGTGAAGATAGAGGTTAACCAGACCAAGAGAGGAATTATAGGTGGTGATGTTCAAACAATACCATTGAGCGAGAAGTCACAGGAAGAGTTTTCTCTCTTTTGTGAGGCAAATGTTGTGCCCTTAACTCAATTATATGGTGGCAAGATTGCAGCAGCACTGTCTCGTCAACATCCTCGTGATTTATTTGATGTGAAGTATATGGATATTCCATTGAGCGAATGCCGTGAAGGAATCATTTTCTGTTTACTTGGTAGTGACAGGCCAATCCATGAGTCTTTTTCTCCAAGCCTGATTGACCAGCGAGAAGCCATGGAAAACCAGTTTGCAGGTATGACGGATATTCCTTTTACATACGAGGAGTTTGAAGAAACTCGTACAAAACTCATTAATGATGTAAAGTCGTTGATATCTGAAGCGGATAAGAAGTTCCTTATCAGTTTTGAATCAGGACAGCCCGAATGGGATGGGTATGAATTCGAATATTTCAAGAATTATCCATCAGTACAATGGAAGTTGCTCAATCTAAAGAAACTGGCAAAGCAGAATCCTCAAAAGTTACGAGAAGAAGCAGAGGAATTGAGTGATTTGTTTCTGTAATTATTTGTCGTAAAATATAATACTAGTTTTTATATATGCCCTATGCTTTATAGTCGTAAAGAATTATCGGACAAGAGTTTTATTGATAGTCATGCTGTTGTTCAGAGGTATATAAATAAGGTGTTTCCTCGTCGGAAAGAATTCAAAAAATTGAAATGGCATGAATTAGACTTTCTTTTTCAGCATATGAAGATTATGAAAAATGACAAAGGGGAATATGGCTTTAATCTACTAGAATATCCAGAAGCTCAGAACTATGTCCTTTATTGCATTATTTTGATATATGGAACGTCTTCATTCTGTATCGATTTTAAGCAGAAAGTATCTGATTATGCAGGAGTCATTTCATCAAAAAGAAAAGCAAAACATCAGTCCTTTTTTTATAAAAATTTGAAGGAATGGTTTGATGAATTTATAAAAGGTTGTGGTCCTTATTATTCTGTTATGAAACCAATGTATGAAAGGAAAATCAAGGAGTTATTAGACTTGAAGAATAAAAGGGCTATTAATTCTCATACATATATAAATAGAGTAATCTATACAAAAGCATGTTTTTTTCACATTTACTATACAGTGAGACTATATTATGACGAATATAATGAGAAATTTGATTCCCAGAAGATAGATGGATATGATGTTTATGGAGATATCTATACTTATTCTCATGTTCTTAATAGACATTATTTCCCATACATGAATAAAGATCTTACCGCAACGATGAATAACGACATCCCTGGTATAGATATTAGGAATCTGCCATGTTCATTGTTAATGATGATAAATTTGTATTCTCACCATAAACACTTAGACAAGACAACAGAATATCTTCTTTACAGGATAAAGGGGAATCCATATATACTTTGGATTAAGTATGGTAAAATAGCAACACTAAAACAGCGAGAAGGATTCGAGATACGGTCATTTTATAAATGCATTGAACAAAGGGATCTTGATAAGTATAATGGAACTAATGATGTAAAAATAGCAAAAGAAATATTCATTGCGATTTGAATTGTTGGGAAGTTATAATATACTTACTAATAGATTATTGTTTGAATGCGAAAATCTTGGTATATATATCATACTTTTACTATAAATTATAATGATAGGCTTCAATACATACATCGAAGGTCTTGACCTTTCGGAGCTGAAAACGTATTTTGTTAATCATGGGCGATCGACTCAATATGCTAAAGGCGATTATTTCGTCAAAGAGGGTGAAGAGTCTCGTTATATTGCCTATATTAAATGTGGATATTTCAACTACAAAGTACATAATTCCTCTGAAGGAAAAGACTATATCACAGGTTTTGCATTTGAGGGTGAGTTCGTGGGTGATTACCCAAACTGTCTTTCAGGTAAAACATCTGAAGTGACTATTGTAGCTGGAACTTCATGTAAGGTCTATCAATTAGCAGGTGAAGAATTATGTAATCTGTTAGATTCCGATGGTATGAGAGATCTAAAACTAGCCATATCCGACCATCTCTTTTCTCAGGTCTATACACAATATCTTGATACCTATCGCATGACAACCAGGGAGCGTTATAAACGTTTACTCCTTCGTTGTCCTGAAATAGTACAAAGTATCAACCTAAAAGACATAGCCTCTTATTTAAAAGTTACACCAACAACTATCAGCAACATACGTAGAGAGATAACTTTTGGTCTGTAAATTCTCAAAATGTTTTGAGAGTTTGCCCTAATGACGCTTCTTTTACTTTCAATTGTGCTTAGGCTTACAAATAAACTATTATTTTTGTACACAAAAAGCACAATATGAATATCGTTATCATCGGAGCCACCTCGGGTATTGGTAAAGCTCTTTTCGAGAAATATGCAAATGAGAACAATAGAATCGGCATTATTGGACGACGAGCACATTTGGTTGACGAATTGTATCATAAATATCCATCCAAGGCCATTCCTGCTAAAGCTGACATTACCAACTTGGAAGAGATTGGGCAAGCCATTTGTACTCTCCATGAAACGTTTGGGCACATTGATCTTGCTATCGCGTGTGCTGGTACTGGTGAGATTAACGCCACTCTTGACTATGCCGTGGAGCGTCCAACTATTGATACTAATGTCGTAGGTTGGACATTTGTCATTGACATGCTCTACCACATTTTCGAACGACAAGGCTGCGGCTATCTTGTTGCCATTACTTCTGCAGGTGGCCTGCGGGGTGAACCTATGGCACCTGCCTATAGTGCAACTAAAGCCTATCAAATCAACTATATGGAAGCCCTGCGTAAGAAGGCTTTCAAAAACGGAGGGCATATAATTGTTACAGATATTCGTCCAGGTCTTGTTGATACAGCTATGGCAAAAGGAGAAGGATTGTTTTGGGTAATGCCAGTAGAAAAAGTTGCTAATCAAATCATTACTGCCATTCGGAAGAAGAAATCCAAAGCCTACGTTACTAAGCGTTGGCATATTTTAGCGATAATAAATAAAATCCTTCCATATTGTTTATATAAAAGAATGTAACTTCCTAATATTGAAAGAAAATTGCCTTTTTAAAGCAGTTTAGTTTATTCCGCTTTATATAAAGAGGTCTAAACTAAACCTACTTTCCCACGCAGAATCTACTTTCCTACGCAAAAGTGGGAGAAAATGTTGTTGAGGGTTTCCTGAGGGGTAATTTGACCGCCGGTTATTTCGGCCAGGGTTTCGAGAGTGAGGCGGAGATCCTCGGCGAGCAGGTCACCGCTGAGCTGCAATTTGAGACCTTCCAAAACATGCTGAATGTTTTCTTGTGCACGTTGTAGGGCATCGTAATGACGGGCATTGGTGATGATGATGTCTGAATCAGAAATTTCAGGCAGGTGGGCCGCCTCAAAAATGGCTTGTTCAAGCGTTTCTATTCCTTGTCCGTTCTTGGCAGAAATTGGAATGATGGAGGTGCCTTTATCGCCAGAGGAAGGGATGACTGTTTTGGGTAACTTGTCGATTTTATTATGTATGATAATCAAGGACTTGCCTTCACATCGTTTCTTAATTTCTTTAATATCATTCTGAGTGGGCTTGGCGTCAATAAGCCAGAGCACAATGCGTGCTTTTCCAATAGCTGCGTAAGTACGGCTAATACCGATTTGTTCCACTTTGTCGGTAGTCTGACGGATGCCTGCTGTATCAATGAAACGGAAGGTGACACCCTTAATATCAATGGTGTCTTCAATGGTGTCGCGGGTGGTGCCGTGAATGTCAGAGACTATGGCGCGGTCTTCGTGGAGCAAACGGTTCAGTAGGGTGCTCTTGCCAACATTGGTTTTACCGACAATGGCGACGGGGATTCCCTGTTTCAGAGCCTGACCAGTCTCGAAAGAGTGGGAGAGCCGCAGAATGTGCTGTTGAATGGTCAGGGTTAGTTCGAGAAGTTCAGTACGGTCTGCAAATTCCAGGTCCTCATGGTCAGAGAAGTCGAGTTCAAGTTCGATCAACGATGTGAGTTTGAGTAATTGCTCACGGAGTCGTGCCAACTCGGTTGAGATACCGCCTCGCAGTTGGCTCATGGCCAGGCGGTGGGTTGCCTGGTTGGTTGATGCAATGAGGTCGGCAACGGCTTCAGCCTGCGTAAGGTCGAGCTTGCCGTTCAGGTATGCCCTCTTTGTAAACTCGCCTGGTTCTGCCATGCGGCAACCTTTCTCAATCAACAGGGACAAAACCTTATTAATGATATAGCCGGAACCGTGACAGCTCAGTTCCACACAGTCCTCGCCGGTGTAGGAGTGTGGGGCTTTAAACACGGAAACCATGCATTCGTCGATGACTTCCGTGTCGTCCTTGATGCGGGTGAAGTGAACAGTATTAGCTACTAAGCTGTCGCGGCACACGGAGCAAAGGCGGGTTATGGCAGAGAAGGCATTGGGGCCACTGACCCTGATGACAGCAAGAGCACCGCCCGTGGCGGTTGCTGGTGCGCAGATTGTGTCAGTCTCGCTCATCATATCCTGTCGAGCACTTTCTCGATGAGCGTGTCGATGGAGTTCTTATACTCGGTGTTCATCTTCTGGGCATAGCGGTTGGCGATGACCATGCAGCAGGTCATGGCACGGTGACCCAGCAGCGAGGCCATGCCGGCAAGGGCAGATGACTCCATCTCGAAGTTGCAGATTTTCATGCCTTCATATTCGAATGCCTCTATCTTCTGGTTTTGTTCGGGGTCGGCAATGTCTGCACGGAGTACTCTTCCCTGGGGGCCATAGAATCCACCGCACGAGATGGTATAGCCACGCACCATGTCGTCGCCGGCAATCTGGTTGATGAGCTCCTGATTAGCAATGGCCACGTATGGTGCACCCTTGATGGGGTCCCACTGCATGTGCTGTTTGAAGGCTTCTTCCAACTGCAGGTCACACACCTGGTTACGTCCGGCATAGTAATTCAGTAGTCCGTCGAAGCCAATGCTCTTGACGCTTGCCACGAAGCATCCGGTAGGGGTGAAGGGCTGCAAACCACCACAAGTACCAATGCGTACCCAGGTCAGCGTGCGGTGTTCATCACGCTCGGTACGGGTGTTGTAGTCAATATTGGCCAGCGTGTCAAGCTCGTTGGCCACAATGTCGATGTTGTCGCAGCCGATACCGTGACTCTGGCAGGTAATGCGCTTGCCCTTATAGGTGCCGGTAATGGTATGAAATTCGCGGCTGCTGACTTCACACTCACGGGTGTCGAAATGGTCAGCCACAGTATTAACACGTGCAGGATCTCCAACGAGAACGACTTTGTCAGCCAGTTGTTCAGGCTTCAGGTGGAGGTGGAAACACGAGCCGTCATTATTTATAATGAGCTCTGACTCTGGAAATAACTTTTTCATAGGCTTATAATTATTGTATTAACTGGTTTTCGGAATTACGAATGTCCTGTTCCATGAGCAAGATATTGGTTTCTAACTGTGACACATTCTTTTCGGCAGTCAGAATTTCATTGCCCAGGGACTCACGCTGACTGGCAGTTGCATTTGCATATTGTATGCGAGCAGACTGAAGTTCTTTACGAAGTGTTTCAAGTTGGTTCCGCATAATCAGCAGCTGCTGATAGCGTTCAGCGTTGCCCATAGCCTTAAAGTCTGCTGGACTGGTGTAAATAGTATTGTCATTAATGACGAATGGGGTGAGCGTTGAGGGTTGGGCGTTCAGGGTTGAGCGTTGTTGTGCTTTCTCCATACGTTTTAGGGCCTCTGTACGTTCGTGGCCATCGCCCCATGTGTCGGCGATGCGCTCAATGTCGGCAAGACTCTTCAGACGGCCGGCGTATTGGTCACCGTATGACTGTCGGACGTCGTTCGGAATAAAGCTGTAGATGCAGACGTAGCCTGCTGGCTGTCGGCGTGAAGTTGCAAAATAGCCAATACGGCTTTCCTCATCGATGATGAAGAGAATATCGTCGGCTTTGGAATTGAACGGCATACCGATGTTCTCGGGTTTTAAGAACGAGTGGCTTTCAGAGTCATAGCGGGTAACAAAAATGTCGTAGCCTCCGATGCTCTCGCTGCCTTTTGCCGAGAAATAGAGCGTGGTGCCGTCGTTCATAAGAAAGGGGTGGTCAAGCGAATCGATTTCACCAGGTGTAATAAGTCCCTTCAGTTCCTGTTCGTTAACGAAACTGTTGCCGGCTTTCATACTTTCATAGAGTTTGCCTTCTTTGGCAAAGATGCGACGAGTGCCTATTTCATTCTGATAGCTGTAGCCTTGCTGCTCTGCCTTCAGCACACCCGTCTGTGGTGTAAAGGTAATCTTGCTGAGCATATCGCTACGCGGCACAAGAAGGCTGTCAATGAAGATAATCTTCTGCGTGTTCATGACCATTCGCTCCAGCTTTGGGTCAACCGGTGGTGCCTCTACTACAGGTTTCTTGGTGGTAGGACGTTTCTTCTGGGCCGCCCCCATGAGTGGCATGCAAAGACATAAAGCTACAATAATATAACGGCTCAAGTGTTTCATTTCTTTTTTATTTGTTGTTAAAATTAGAAAGCAAAGATACTACATTTTGGCAGACTAACGGCTATTGTCAAATGACAATTAAAGATATTTAACTCAACTTTTCCATGCTTTTTTACATCAAATGAGGCGGTTTCCCACCGGCTTCAGCGATATTTTTTACCCAGTTCGCGCATGAATTGTATATTGTTTTCCCGAGATTGCTATAACTTTTTCCCGAGATTTATGTTGCTTTTTCCCGAGATTCTCACCTACAATCTCGGGAAAAACACATAAGAATCTCGGGAAAAATTGATAACAATCTCGGGAAAACTTATAACAATCTATCGGCCAACAAGATAAAAAAGCACGCCGAAGAGCAAGGAAAACCCCTGCAATATGGTTGGATTTTCCTTGCTTTTTAACTTACTGAACTTATCGCTTTGCTTGCAATGGACTACAGGACTCCATGTAACTCCTGAACTCCTTAATTTCTGAAATTATTAATACTCTGTGAGCTTTCCAGCAGCCTTTAGGGCATTCCAAATAGAATAGCGTGTCTCTTTATTTAACTGCTGCATACGCAGGAAGATTTCATGTATGGCTGTGCGGCTGGTCTCGTGTTCGTAAGGGCATTGCTTTAACAATTTCCGATAGTTCTGCTGCTCGGCAAATATGCGTATGTCGGCTTCTTCGCAAAGGCAAAGCGGGCGGATGATGGTGAGCGGCATCTTCTTCATGCGCAATAAGGCGGGCATTGTTGAGAACTGTCCTTCGAAGGTGAGGTTCATCAGGGCGGTATGGATGATGTCGTCTTGATGATGGCCTAAAGCAATCTTATTGCATCCCAGTTCCTGTGCAAGGTTGAAGAGCTGCTTTCTGCGCTGCCACGAACAAAGGAAGCACATGGGCTTTTTCTTAACTTGGGTGGTGGGTGGTGAGAGTCGGGTGGTGATGACGTGCAGGGGAACACCAAGTTTGTCGCAGAACGACTGGAGATAAGATGCATCTGTCTCATAATGAATGTTCTCCATGCGGATGTGAGCAGCCTCTACCGAGAACTGCGGCCGATGCACGCGTGAACGTTTTGCCAGCAACTCGAGAAGACACAAAGAATCCTTACCACCAGAAAGGCCAACGAGAATTTTGTCGCCGTCCTCAATGAGGCGAAATTCAACTGATGCCTTGCCAAAACGGCGTTGAATGCGTTCACTGACCGTCATTTCATGAATACTAAATAGACGGCACAAATAATGAGCAAAAAGGCGAGGACGTGATTCCAATGCAGCGTTTGCCCTTGGAACATGATGTTGGCAATGACAGCAAAGACGGTCAATGAGATACACTCCTGAACCACCTTCAGTTGTACCAGCGAGAAGGGCCCGCCATTATCGATGAAGCCTAAGCGGTTAGCTGGTACCTGACAGCAGTATTCCAGAAAAGCTATACCCCACGAAAAGAGAATAACCCCAAAAAGAGGCCATGAATTACTGATGCCAGACTGTTGCAACCGTAGATGTCCGTACCAGGCAAGTGTCATAAACACATTACTGAGTATTAAAAGAATAATCGTATAAAGTCCGTTCATTTTCTTTAAATTATGCACATGGATTATTATGAATTAGTATGTCGTTGAAGAAAGAGTTTGTGGGTGATGCATTGTGGCAACTCTTCTTCGTAGTGGGTTACCATAATCATGGTTTTGTTATGGCGCTGGCAGAAAGTTTCGATGACATCCTTTACCAGTCTGCGGTTGACATTGTCAAGGCCGTGCAGAGGCTCATCGAGAATAAGCAGTTCGGGGTCTTTTACGAAAGCTCTGGCTAAGAGTACCATGCGCTGCTCACCACTTGACAGTTGCAGAAAGCTGCGGTCTGCCAGTTCTTCTATACCGAAAATTCGCATCCACCAGCGACACCTTTCCTTTTCTTGCTCATCAGGCTTCACGTAAAGGCCTACCGTATCCTTTAGCCCGCTGGCCACAATGCGCAGAGCTGCAATGTCGCGTTGGTAGCTGCGGTGCATTTCGGGCGATACGTACCCTATATGACGTTTGATGTCCCAGATGCTTTCGCCACTCTCTCCGCGTTGATACCCGAAAAGAGCAATGTCGCAAGCATAACTCTGCGGATTATCGGCACAGACAAGTGAAAGCAAGGTGGATTTGCCGGCACCGTTCTGACCGGAAAGAGCCCAGCGTTCACCGTTATGTACCGTCCAGTTAAGACTTTTTAGAATAGTTCGCTCGCCATAGCGAATGCTCACATCGTGCATGCGGATGACCTCGTCAGCATGATATTCGTTGGTCTTATAAGGAAGGTTCAGAATAGCCTGACGTTTCTCTTCCGTCAGCACCCGGGTAGGGAACGGAGCACGTTGCTGCAGGTATGAATGGAGTGGGAGAGTAGTGTTCGTATCCATGTCGAGAACCTGCTCTACGTATGATGGAATATCGTCGCTCTTAGCCAATACGAGGTAAAGGTCAATGTGCTGTTCCTGCACTATGAGCAGCAGTAAGTCTCGTAGCTGCTGACGCGTTTCTGCATCCAGACCAATGAACGGATTGTCCAGAATTAAAGTCTGCGGATGACTATGTAATGTCTTGACAAGTTGGAATTTACGAAGTTCACCACTGGACAGTGTGATGATATATTTGTCGAGCACGCCACGAAGGTTAAACAAGTCGAGCAGCGCATCATCTTGAACCGGGCCCAGTTTTTCTCTTACGGTTGGAGTTTCTGCGTCAATGTCGTGCTGATTCCAGCGCAACTGGAGGTAATAGGCACCATCAACAGAAGGCCCGTATGAGTCGCGGAAAGCAATATAACGCAACTTGTCACTCGCTATTCGGCGGCGCAATTGTTCTACCCATTGGGTCTTACCACTTGCATTTCTTCCTACAATAGCTGTTATCATTGTTGAAAATGGGGATATTAAAGACCACTTACTTTATCTTTGTTCTTATTGACAAAGTCCTTCCAGCCACGATAGTGAGCCGTGGATTCTGGACGATTCATCTGTAAATAGTGACAATAGGCAGCTCCCAGCGCATCGGTAGCATCCATGAAGGTGTTAACGTCTTCTTTCGACAAGCTGAGCAACCGTTGCAGCATGCCTGCTACCTGCTCCTTTGACGCGGAGCCGTTGCCCGTAATGGCCATCTTTATTTTCATGGGAGCATATTCGTGGATAGGTACGCCGTGATGAATAGCAGCAGCAATGGCTGTGCCTTGTGCACGTCCGAGCTTTAGCATTGACTGTACATTCTTGCCGAAGAAGGGAGCCTCAATAGCCATTTCGTCAGGCAGATAGCTGTCAATAATGCCGGTTACACGCTCAAAGATGTGACCTAATTTCAGGTAGCCGTCACCAAACTTACGCAGGTCAATGACACCCATGGTCATCATCTGTGCCTTCCCATCGACTACCTTAATCAGTCCGTAGCCCATGATGTTTGTTCCAGGATCAATGCCTAAAATAATCTTCTCTGCCTTGACCATTTTGTCAGAGTTCTCTACAGTAAGTAAACATGTTAGTAAAGGGCAGTTCTACAGGCTTGCGGAATAATCCGAACAAAGCACTGCCAGAACCGCTCATGGCAGCATATACAGCTCCCAAGTCATACAGTCGTTGCTTCACCGATCCCAGTTCTGGATGCAGTGAGAAGACACCTTCCTCGAAATCGTTAACCAGCCAATCGTGCCACTCTTCAACGGGTCTGTTCACCACATCGCGGCAATTAACTGCCGGATGTTTGGGATTGATGAGGGAGTAAGCCTCACGGGTAGAAACCGGAATGTCAGGCCGCACCACGCCTATATGCCATCCGCTCAGGTTGAGGCTGACGGGCGTCAGCCTGTCACCTATTCCCTCAGCATATTGTGGCTGCGGGTCAATGAAGAATGCGCAATCGGCTCCTAACTTTGCTGCATAGGTTCTAAGCTGGTCGTTGCTTAACTGCAGGTTGCAAATCTTGTTCAAAGCAGTTAGCATAGAGGCACCGTCGCTTGACCCGCCACCCATGCCGGCTTGCGTGGGAATACCTTTTTTTAATCGCGCACTCACGCGAGGCATTTCCGGAAAATCTTCCTTGAGGAGCCTGTAGGCCTTAACGACAAGATTGCTCTGCACGTCACCCTCGATGGCAATGCCTTCCAGCGTCAGTTCGCAGTCGTGCTCTTTGTCCGCTGTCTTTTGCTCTGTTACTTCCAGTTCGTCACTGATAGGGACAGGATAGAATACTGTCTCGAGATTATGATACCCGTCCTGTCGTCTTTCCACTACGTTCAGGCCGAGGTTAATCTTGGCTATCGGAAAAAACTTCATAGACCGTAGCTTAATAATTAAATGTGCCGAATTCACTCTGAATGGTAAGTGAACGCTGGCCTTCTTCTATGTGGCCGACCACCTGGGCATCAATATTAAATGAACGGCTGATGCTGATTACCTTTTCTGCTATTTCCGGACGTACGTAGATTTCCATACGGTGTCCCATGTTGAACACCTGGTACATCTCGCGCCAGTCAGTGCCCGAGCAGTCGTGAATGGCACGGAAGAGCGGCGGTACGGGGAACATGTTGTCCTTCACCACGCGGCAGTTGTCACCAACGAAGTGCAGCACCTTGGTCTGGGCGCCACCCGTACAATGCACCATTCCGTGTATTTCCGGGCGAAGCTCATCAAGCATGCGTTTGATGACAGGGGCATAGGTTCGAGTGGGGGATAGCACGAGCAATCCTGCATTGGGCAGTCCTGCCTGCTGAGTCTGTGTCTCAGTGTACGGGACAGCATCAGTGAGACGGAACTTACCGCTATAAACCAGCTCCTCGGGTACAGCATGGTCGTAGCTTTCCGGATATTTCTCGGCTAAATATTTACTGAATACATCGTGGCGGGCTGAAGTAAGGCCATTGGAACCCATGCCGCCGTTATAGCGGTGCTCATAGGTAGCCTGTCCCGTTGAGGAGAGCCCGACAATGACGTCGCCCGGGCGTATGTTGGCATTGTCTATCACGTCACAGCGCCTCATGCGGCAGGTAACAGTAGAGTCAACAATAATAGTCCTTACAAGGTCGCCAACGTCGGCCGTTTCGCCACCTGTGGGCCAGATGCCTATACCCATGTTGCGCAGTTCGCTAAGCAGTTCGTCAGTACCATTGATGATGGCTGAAATGACTTCACCGGGAATGAGCATCTTGTTCCTTCCGATAGTGGAGCTCACCAGTATGTTGTCAACGGCACCCACACAAAGCAGGTCGTCAGTATTCATGACGATAGCATCCTGTGCTATTCCTTTCCATACGCTCAGGTCGCCCGTTTCCTTCCAATACATATAGGCCAGCGACGACTTTGTACCAGCTCCGTCGGCATGCATAATGTTACAATAGTCAGGGTCACCTCCCAGTATGTCGGGAATTATCTTGCAGAAAGCCTGCGGGAATATGCCCTTGTCAATGTTCTTGATGGCGTTGTGTACATCCTCTTTGGCTGCACTCACGCCGCGTTGCATATATCTGTTGTCCATGATTTATTTATTGAGTCCGCTAAAGTCTGTAGTATTCTCTTCTGTGCCTTGTGGTGCCTCGTAAAGATACATCTGGGTAAAGCCAAACATACCAGCAATCATGTTACGAGGGAAGGTACGTATTTCAACATTATAATGCTGCACTGCCTCATTGTACTTACGACGGGCCTCACTCAGACGGTTGACGGCACCCTCCAGTTCAATCATCACCTTCTCAAACTGCTCATTGCCCTTCAATTCGGGGTAGTCAGCCTCATGCACCACCATCAGTCGGCTCAGTGCTTGTGTCAGTGCGCCTTGGGCTTCGTTCCACTCCTGCATCTGCTGGGGGGTACAGTTGCTGGGGTCAATAGTAATCTGTGTGGCTTTCGTGCGTGCTTCCACCATGTTCTCAAGTGTTTCCTGATTAAATGTGGTAACTTTGCGCAGAATCTGTTCCAATGAATTAAGGTTCTGCTGGTTGCGCTTCAAAATGACATCAATATTAGAGAAGGCTGTCTTTGCCTGCTCTTGTGACTGCACGAAAGAATTATAGGAACCAGCCATCCAGAAACCAACGATGACGGTAAACAGAACGATGATGCCCAGGCATCCGATTGCAATAACTTTCTTGTTCATAACGATGAGTATTTTTAATGTTGTTTTTATTATTTCTATTATTTGATAATGTTACCAACGTGAGGTAGAGCCGCCACCGCCAGAGCCTCCTCCTCCGTAGTGCCCACCCGAGGAGTGACCGCCACCCCATGAGGAACCTCCCCCCCATGAGGAACCTCCGCTTCTTGACGACCCGCTGTGTGACGAACTGCCGCCACCGCTAAAGAACATAAAGTCGTTGCCACCGAAGAGCAAGGGCAGTATAGATAACTCCTTCTTGAATATGTTGGTCTGGCGCTTGTTCTTGGCATAGATGCGCAGATGCCAGCCGCGAATGTCACCCACGACGAAGTAGATAATAAACAGGATAACAAGTCCGAGCAGATATAAGAAAACATATCCTGTCAGAGCGTCTTCTGCATTTGTGTCAGACTCAGTATTTCTTGAATAAGATGAAGAAGCATAAGGCAAAGGTTTGTTTTCCAGTGTATTATAGAAAGCGGATGTGAGGTGAATCATGGCACTGTCAGGCTGTCCAGCCTTCAGGTAGGGAATTAAGTATCGTGCTTCCAGCTGGTGACATTCAGCATCAGTCAGCTCACTTTCAAGTGCATAGCCTGTATGGGTGCGGTAAACGTGGTCTTCATAAGCCAGCACCATAACCAGTCCGCGGTCGTTGCGGCCAATCTTATAAAGGTCGAAAACATCCTGTGCAAACCGGAATAGGTCTTGGTTCTGTACATGTCCTACAATGAATACGGCCGACTCTATACCAAGTTCCTGATCCATCTGCTGTAACTTTTCGTTAAGTATGCTGACGGTATGCTCAGACACAATGTTCTCAGGGTTGAAGACATAGCAGGTAGAGTCCTGCAGATGGGGAAGACTGACATCTTTGGCTGTCCAGTATATCTGATGATTCTCTTTGGATTCTGTGTCAGAGTTTTTGATGTCAACCCCCAGCGTATAGCCACACGACGTAAACTGGGCGATGACAGCAACAGAAAGAAATACCTTCCATAAAATACTCGTCAGTTGGTATGGCTTGCCAGCTGTTGCCCACTCTTCTAACAACTCATCAATTTGTTGCTTGTACTTTTCACGCCTCACCAGGTAATAGGTCTTGTACATGGAGTGCATATCCAAAGCCTGGTTATAGTTGGCCGTATTCCTCGCGTTAATGTACTTTTTCGTATAGTCCAGCCCGGAAGCATTCAGACCATCGGCCAAATTGTCAATACGCTTTTTGAAGACGTCCACAGCATTGTGGCAGGGGTTCTCAGAGGCTGATTCCAGTATTCCCAGCGTCAGCACCCCACCACCAAAAATAGCTAAATACCCCCAGAAAAGAGTCTGGGCATGACTCACGGAACCGTTAGAAAAGCCGTTGTTGATACTAATGAACAACAAAACCACTGATGTCATAATGACCACCAGTAGAAACAAGATGTTCAGTAGTTTCTTCTTCGTCTTCATCTGACAGTTATTATAAGCTTTTCTTATTCCTTGTCGTGCCAGAACTCCCATGAGGCAAAGGCCTGCAGCAACAGCATTTCAAGGCCGTTCTTCACGTTGGCCCCATAGGCAGCTCCACGTTTCATGAAGAGCGTCTCGTCAGGATTATAAATTAGGTCATAGAGAATCGTTCTGCTGTCCATAGTCTCATAAGGCAGTAGCGGGCACTCCTCCGTCTTTGGGAACATGCCTAAGGGTGTACAGTTCACAATGACGTTATACTCCTTGATAACATCGGGCGTAATGCTTTCATACTGAATGGTGCCGGGACGCTGATAACGGCTCACAAAGACCGTATCCAGTCCTAATGATTTCAGACCGTAGTCGATAGCCTTGGAGGCACCGCCAGTACCCAGAATGAGTGCCTTCTTGTGGAAACGCTCCAGCATGGGCTCAATGCTTTGGGTGAAGCCAATAACATCCGAATTATAGCCTTTCAGTTTGATTTTCTTTCCCTCGTGAATGACCTTAATGACGTTAACGGCACCAATAGCCCTTGCTTCCGGGCTGATGTTATCAAGATATTCCATCACCTTCTGCTTGTAGGGAATGGTCACATTGAGACCTTTCAGTTCTGGATTTGAATCCAATACTTCTGCCAACAAGTCAATACTGGGAATCTCAAAATTCTCATATACTGCATCAATGTCCTCGTCCTTGAACTTTTGGTTGAAGTAGCTGATGGAGAACGAGTGCCCCAGGGGGAAACCTATTAATCCGTATTTGTCCATTTCTTTTCTTTTATTTTGTTGCAAAATACATCGTGCATATACCAAAAGTAAGCCGTTTGAAACGTGCCTCGCGAAAACCGGCTTTCTTTAGAATGTCAACCATACGCTCACCTTGCGGAAAGGCTTCTATGGTACGCGTGAGGTAGGAATAGGCGCTGGTGTCCTTTGAAATCAGACGGCCATAGAGTGGAAGGAATGTGTGTGAATAAATGGCAAAGAGCTGCTTCATGGGAAAACTGACGGGTGTCGTCAGTTCCACAATGCTAAGATGACCGCCCGGCTTCAGTACTCGGCACATTTCTGCCAGTCCCTTGTCCAGGTCGGGAAAGTTGCGTATTCCGAAAGCAGCCGTCACTGCATCAAACTCATTGTCTCCCAATGTTAGCGACATACAGTCCTCGCGTGCAAACTTGATGACATTGTCCAATCCCAGCTTTCCCACCTTTTGCCGTCCTATCTCCATCATGCCTTCGCTGATGTCGGTGCCCAGCAGTTGTTGGGGTTTGAGCATCTGGGCAGAGAGGATAGCGAAGTCGCCTGTCCCTGTCGCAATGTCAAGTATGCGCTGCGGTTTGTAGGGTGCCAGTTGTCCTATAGCCTTACGCCGCCAGCCTTTGTCGATGTTCCACGACAGTCGATGGTTCAGCTCATCATAGGTGGGTGCAATGTTGTCGAACATCTGCTCCACCTGCTGGCCTTTCTCGCCTTCATTATATGGCTTTATTTTCTCCTGTTCGTACATGAGTTATAGGGCTTATGGGGCTTATGGGGCTTATAGGACTTATAGGGCCTGGCTCTCTAACCATTTGCTGACATTCTGCTCAATGCGCTTGGCAATGTCGTCGCTATCAGCAGCCTTTTCAAACTTCTCGCCTGTAATATGCTCGTAGAGCTCAATGTATCGGTCGCTGACGCTCTTGGCATATTCGTCAGTAATCTCTGGCATTACTTGTCCGGGTTCGTTCATGAAGTTGTGCTCAATGAGCCATTGGCGTACAAACTCCTTCGAGAGCTGGCGCTGGGGTTCGCCGTTGGCAAACTTCTCCTCGTAGCCGTCGGCATAGAAGTACCGGCTTGAGTCTGGAGTATGAATCTCGTCAATGAGATACACTTTTCCGTCACGCTTGCCAAACTCATACTTCGTGTCAACAAGAATCAGTCCCTGACGGGCTGCTATCTCCTGACCGCGTGCAAACAGCTTGCGGGTATAGTTCTCCATTACCGCATAATCCTCGGCCGAAACAATTCCTTGGGCGATGATTTCTTCCTTCGAGATATTCAGGTCGTGACCTTCATCAGCCTTGGTGGTCGGGGTAATAATGGGCTCGGGGAAACGCTGGTTCTCCTTCATGCCGTCTGGCAGGCGCACTCCGCAAATTTCGCGCACTCCGTTCTTGTAGTCGCGCCAGGCTGAGCCGGTCAGAATGCCGCGTATAATCATTTCTACTCGGAAGCCTTCACACTTCAGTCCCACCGTTACCATTGGGTCGGGTGTGGCCAGTTTCCAGTTAGGGCATATGTCGTTGGTAGCGTCCAGAAACTTGGCTGCTATCTGGTTGAGCACCTGTCCTTTGTAAGGAATACCCTTTGGCAGGATGACATCGAATGCAGAGATGCGGTCGGTAGCCACCATTACCATCAGGTCATCGTTAATGTTATACACATCGCGTACCTTTCCGTGATACACGCTTTTCTGTCCCTTGAATTGGAACTCAGTCTTTGTTAATGCTTTCACCATTTTTATTTACGATTTACGGATTTACGATTTACGGATTTACGATTTACGATTTGTCTGCTGCCTCGTATGCATGGACTATCCTTGTTACGAGTTTGTGGCGCACAATGTCCTTCTGGTTCAGTTCCACGATGCCGATGCCTTCCACATTATTTAAAATGTTTAAGGCCTCCACGAGTCCGCTCTTCTGCGGTCGCGGCAGGTCTATCTGTGACGTGTCGCCTGTTATGATCATCTTCGTGTTCCATCCCATTCGCGTCAGGAACATGCGAATCTGCTGTGGAGTGGTGTTCTGTGCTTCATCGAGTATGACCACAGCGTCAGAGAGCGTTCGTCCGCGCATAAAGGCCAGCGGAGCTATCTGAATGACGTGCTGTTGCATCAGGTCCTGTAGTTTTACCTGGGGCAGCATGTCCTCCAAAGCGTCATAGAGGGGTTGCAGGTAGGGGTCTATCTTGTCCTTCATGTCGCCAGGCAGGAATCCCAGTTTCTCGCCCGCTTCAACGGCAGGACGCGAGAGTATGATTTTCTTCGCGGTCTTCTCTTTCAGGGCTTTCACCGCTAATGCTATAGAGAGGTACGTCTTACCTGTTCCGGCAGGCCCAACGGCAAACACCATGTCGTTGTCATTATAGGCATCAATGAGCAGCTGCTGATTCTCTGAGCGGGCTTTAATAGGTCGCCCGGACATGGAATAGACAAGCACGTCCTTAGGCACATCATCGCGGGTGCGGTGGCCTTTCACTATGTCGATGATGTCTTCTTCCTTCAGGGAGTTGAATTTCAAGACGTGCTGGCGCAGCTTCTCCACGCTCTCCTCGAAGGCTGCCATTTGCTCGTCATCGCCCAGTACGCGCAGCACATTATCGCGGGCCACAATCCTCAGTTTCGGATAAAAAGCCTTCAGCATCTGCAGGTGCACGTTGTTGGCTCCATAGAATACTACGCAGTCAATGTCTTCTAAAACAATATGCTTCTCTATCAATTTTCTATATATTTTTTGAATTTGCTTGCAAAGTTACGAATAATATTTGTATCTTTGCGCCTTCAAAGGGAATATTTTTTATGAAACTTACAAAAAACAGATATCTCTTGACTTTCGTCATCGTTGTGGCCTTGCTTGCCTTGGTCAGGCTGGTCTTTGAGGGAGACGGAGACTGGACGGCAGAGTCAACAGCAACAGAAACTCCCCTGTCGTCCCCCATGGGGGACTCTATAGCGGCCCGCCCCATCATCGAGCCACATGAAGTTCACCCGTTAGCTGTCAGTACTCCCCACCGCATTACAGGTGTCACCAGCTACCATGCGGAGTTTCCCGACAGCAACGACACCCAGCTGGCTGCTGCTCACCGATGGGGCGTAAAACCTGTGAAGAACCGCAAAGATGCCGAGAAACGCATGAACGAGCTGGTTTATATGGGCATTAATCCCTATTATCATGTTGATCCGTTGGGAGCCTCCATTCCTTATCTCGTTCCCCGTGCCAGCGTACTGTTGCAGGACATTGGACGTGCCTTTTACGACAGTCTCTATGTCAAGGGCATACCTATGCATCGCCTCATTGTCACCAGTGTGCTTCGCTCAGAGGATGATGTAGCCCGCCTGCGACGTCGCAACACTAATGCCACAGAGAACTCCTGCCACCTCTACGGCACCACCGTTGACATCTGCTACAACCGCTACCAGCCCATTACCCGTGAGGTTCGTAACGACACGCTGAAATGGGTGCTGTCAGAAGTGCTGCGCGACATGCGCAAGCAGGGACGCTGCTACATTAAATATGAGGTGAAACAAGGCTGTTTCCACTTGACTGTCAGATGACTACGGCATGAGCTGCGTAGCGAGGAACTCCTCCCACTGGTCACCATATCCGTTAAACACGTTGAGGTCAACGTCGCCCTCTATGCCTCGTACTCTGCCCGTTGCTGACAACTGCCACCAGCAGAGCCGAATGTCGGGCATATATTCGCTGTAACGGGCTATCCAGATTAGGTAGCCTCGTTTCAGGTCGGGTGCATCCTGAAGATATTTGTTGACGAAACTCTGATTCACGTATATAATAGGCTTTATGCCCAGTTGCCGCTCAACGGCCTTCAGCCACGTGCGCATTTCTGCCAGCATTTTTTCCGCTCCGCCCATAGCGTTCACCTGAGCATCGGTGGGTTCTACGTCAAACACGGGCGGGAAGTCCCCCTTGTTGAAACGGGCAGTCTTCATGAAGTGCTCTGCCTGTTCGCGTGCATCGCTGGTGGTTGAGTAGAAGTGATAGGCTCCCACATGATATCCGTGGGCGCGTGCCTGCTTGTAGTCGGAAGCAAAGTATTTATTGGTGACAGTGGTACCCTGTGTAGCCTTGATGTAGATGAAGGAAACAGGATAGTCAGCCTCGCCGGTTACATGTTGTTGGTTGTGGCGCCCCAGATGAATAATGCGCAGGGCTTTCCAGTTGATGCCGTAGTGCTTACGCCCTATATCGTGCTGGTATCTGGAGATGTCGA
>Ga0256404_1005916_pt1 | contig 20898 bp, 19 predicted proteins | sample RumenRJG_01DNA_FD_185990 | JGI IMG/M metagenome (GOLD analysis project Ga0256404, IMG submission 185990) | Bovine rumen microbial communities from Lethbridge, Alberta, Canada - RJG_01 | ecosystem: Host-associated > Mammals > Digestive system > Stomach > Rumen | place: Canada: Alberta | collected...
GCCCTGCGGGAGCACATCTCCCGCAGGAGGGGCGCCGTCAATCGTCCCGTAATGTACCGCCACTTTGCAGAAGCACTGCGAAACAAAGCGTTTGCCAAAGGTGGGAGGCTCTGCCGTCTGCACCACCAGGCAGGTACAAGCTCGTGACTTTAGTCATGAGTTATTGACATGTTCCGATCATTTCTTACCTCCTGCGCCACGCCCCGTTTCAGGACCATTTTCTGCGTCAGGTTTTCGTCCATCAGCACCAGGTCCGCGAATTTTCCGGGGGCGATGCTGCCGCGTTCTTCAAACACGCCGAGCCGTTTCGCCGGATTCTCCGCCGCCGCCCGGACCGCGTCCTCCAGCGGGATCCCCGCCGTCAGAACCGTGTATTTCATGCAGTCCCAGAGATTCGTGGCGGAGCCGGCAAGCTGGCGCATATGGAATGGAGTTCCACAGGTCTCATCGTCCGTCTTTCCTTCACCTTCCGCGAGCCGCACCTGATTCCCGCGCTTCTCGACCGTAAAGCCGCCGAGATCGTATTCTCCGTCCTTCATCCCGGTGGCACGGGTGCTGTCACTGACCAGGATCACCCGCTCCGCGCCGAGTTCACGGAACACGGTCCGGATCACTGCCGGGTGGATATGGATCCCGTCGCAGATCAGTTCTGCCGTGACATTCGGGCTGTCAAACACGGCACCGACAACCCCCGGATCCCGGTGAAGAAATGGCGGCATCGCGTTGAAGAGATGCGTCGCGTGGCAGACTCCGTTTCTGATGGCTGCCATGGCGGTGTCGTAATCCGCGTTGGTATGTGTCAGGGACAGGACGACCTTTTTCTTCAGTGCCCGGCAGAAGGCTTCCGCCGCTTCCGGCGAAGCGGTTTCCGGCGCGGTTCCCAGCACCTTCAGAAGGCCTTTGCCGGCGTCAATGAACCGTTCTGCCAGCGCAATATCAAAGCCGCGGATGTTCTTTGGATCCTGTGCCGCAGCCTTTGCGCGGCTGATGAAGGGTCCCTCGAACTGGACGCCCAGAAGATCCGCGCCCCGCGGACGGTTTCCTTCCACTGTCTCCGTGAACCCGGCCAGTCCGTCCACGGACATGGCCTGCCGCACGCGGAATTCCGCCGCATTCTCCAGGATCTCCACCAGCTTCTCTTCCGACAGCGTCATTGCCGCGGGGGCGATGCCGGTGACGCCGACAGTGATCTCGTAATCTGAGATCGTGTCCAGCGCTTCAAAGGTCCCGTCGCAGAAATCCGCGCCCATGCAGCCGTGGAAGTGCATGTCGATGAGGCCGGGGATGCAGTAAGCGCCTTCTCCGTCAACGATCTCCGGGGCTTCAGCATTGATCCCCTCGGGCTGCTCTCCGCCCTCGGCCGCCGATACCGGATCTACGGCGTCTTCCCGTTCCGGCCGTTCCATCACCTCAGCGATCCTTCCGGCAGTGATCCGGATCTCGCCTTCGTGGAACTTGTGGTCGCTTCCATAGTACCTGATGTTCGTGAGCAGCATAGGACCTCCTTTCCCTTGACAGGGTACAAAACAATTATACCATTGACCCGCAGACCGAAGACTCGGAAATGCTTCGCATTTCCTCGTTTCGGCTGGACCGAGGCGCTTCGCGCCTTTTTCCCCGCAGACCGAGACTCGGAAATGCTTCGCATTTCCTCGTTTCGGCTGGACCGAGGCGCTTCGCGCCTTGGCCAGCCCGCCAAAAAAGATATGCCCTGCCTCGGAAGCAAGCTTCCGGCAGGGCATATCTTTTTTGGCGGGTCTGCGGGTCTTTATGAATGTTAAAGAATGTATACGCCGCTCGGATCGAAGTCGAGGAATGCTTTCTCGCCGACTTCATAGATCTTACGGTTCACGGGGTTGTAGTCCGTGATCTGGACTTCCTGGCCGCCCACTAACAGACGGTAGTACTGGTATGCGCCCATGAAGGTGGACAGGGAAACTTCACCGCCGATCTGGCCGGTGTCGGCCAGCTTGACTGCCTCAGGACGGATGACCAGGGTGGCATCGCCGCCTTCTTCGGCCTTGGAGTAGTCAAGGACCGTCAGCTTCGCGCCGAACACATCGATATCGGCCTTGCCGTCGTGCTTCTTCTCAAGCTTCACCGGGATGAAGTTCGCCTCGCCGATGAAGTCCGCGACGAACTTGGAAGCCGGCTTGTAATAGACCTCCCGCGGAGAGCCCATCTGCTCCATATGGCCGCGGCTCATGATAATGATGTTGTCGGAGATGGCCATTGCCTCGGACTGGTCGTGGGTGACGTAGACCGCGGTGATACCCACCTTCTGCTGGATCTTACGGATCTCGGTACGCATGGTGACACGCAGCTTTGCGTCCAGGTTGGACAGCGGCTCGTCGAACAGCAGGACGCCCGGCTCCAGGACCAGGGCTCTCGCCAGCGCGACACGCTGCTGCTGACCGCCGGACAGCTGGTTCGTCATACGGGCTTCCATGCCGTCCATCTCGACCAGCTTCAGGATGTTCAGGACCTTCTCACGGATCACATCCTTCGGGAACTTGCGGAGCTTCAGTCCGTAAGCCACGTTGTCGAACACGTTGATGTGCGGCAGCAGAGCGTAGCTCTGGAACACCATTGCCGTGTCTCTCTTGTTGGGCGTCAGGTCGTTGACTGCCTCGCCGCCGATATAGATCTCGCCCTCGTCCGGGCTCTCGAATCCCGCGATCATGCGGAGGATGGTGGTCTTTCCGCAGCCGGAGGGGCCGAGCAGGGTGACGAACTCACCGGGTTTCATATCAAGGTTGACATCCTTGACCGCGTAAAACGGCTTCTTAGTCTTCGGATCTTCATAGATCTTGGAAATATGATCAAGGCGTACGCCCTTTTTCTCTTTTGCCATGTCAGGCCTCCTCTTCCACGAATGCTCTGCTGGTTCCGAAGCGCTTGATGATCCAGTTCATGATCAGAACAGCGCTGTAAGTGATACAGATCAGGACGGTCGCGTACGCGCAGGCCACGCCGTAGTTGCCCTTCTCAGCCTGCTCGTTGATCTGGCAGGTGATAAGCAGGAATTCCGGAGTGACGAGGAGGATGACCGCCGAGATCGCGGTGATGCTTCGAACGAAGGCAGTAACAAGTCCGGACAGGAAGGAATCCTTGATCAGCGGAAGCGTCACGCTGGTGAAGACCTGCGCGGAGTTCGCGCCCATATCATAAGCCGATTCCTCGATGGACTTGTCGATCTGCCGCAGTGCGGAGATACCGCTTCGGGTACCGGTGGGCAGGGAGCGGACGATAAACACGATGACCAGGATGACACCGGTGCCGTAGATACCGGAAAGGATGCCCGTCCGGAACAGGCCGTTCGCGTAGCCGCGGATATATCCGATACCGAGGACCGTGCCCGGGACCGCCATGGCCAGCATGGAGACAAACTCAATAAATCCCTTCGCCTTGAACGTTTTCTTGACCACCAGGTAGGAAATGATCATGGACAGGAATGCCGTGATCGGAGCAGCGATGAAGGACAGCATGAAGGAATCCTGGAAGGCCTCCAGACCGCTGTTCTTGAACATCAGCTTAAACCATTTCAGAGTGAGCGAGTAGTCGCGGCCCCACAGCTTGAAGAGAGCGCCGAAGGGAACCATGATGTACATCAGGAGAACGAAAGCCGCGACCAGTCCGCACAGGATGGACAGCGGACGGGTAACGCTCTTGTCCTCGATCAGCATTCTCTGGCGGCTGGCCTTACCGGTCAGAGTCGCCGCGGTCTTGCTCTCCAGATAGTACTTCTGGATCAGGAACAGGACCACAGTCAGGCTCAGCAGGACCACAGACATTGCCGCAGCACCGGTGGAGTCATACGCGCCGGTGACCTGCAGGTAGATGGTGGTCGCCAGGGTATCATAGGAACCACCGATCATCATCGGGTTCGCGAAGTCTGCGACGCTCTCGATGAAGGTGACCAGGAAGGAGTTGCCGAGACCCGGGAGAAGAAGCGGGAACGTCACGCTGGTGAAGACCTGCCAGCGGGTCGCGCCCATATCCCGCGTCGCCTCCTCCAGCGACGGGTCGATGTTCTTCAGAAGGCCCTTCAGCATCATGTAGCAGACCGGGAAGAAGGTCAGGATCTGGACGATCGCAATACCCTTCAGGCCGTAGATGTCGGAATCATAAATGTGAAGAAGTGAGCGGGTGATGATGCCGCTCCGCCCGAACAGCATGATCATGGAGAGTGAAAGCACGAAGGGCGGGGAGACCACCGGGAGCATGGAGACAAGTCCGAAGAGCTTCTCCAGGATCCTGGTCTTTAACTTAACGTACACCTCGACGTATGCGAACAGAAGTCCCACCGCCGTGGAGCAGATGCCGACAATAAAGCCGAGCACCAGAGTATTGGTAAATGCCTTGCGGAAACGTTCCAGACTCAGGACCCGCCGGAACACGTCCAGCGTGATCCTCCCGTCCACCATGAAGCTGTCGATCAGCAGCATGAGGAGCGGATACAGAATAAACAGAAGCAGGAACACGATCAGGACCACGATCGTCGAGACCATGATCGGATCGGCGAAGAATTTCTTCCGTTCCAGCTCTGCGCTTTGCTTTCCAGCCATAATTACCCCCTTATTTCCTGCAGGTTCAAGCGCTCAGAGACGCAACGAGAAGGGCTGCCGCCCTAAGGGAAGATGCAGACAATGCCCCCTCAGAGTGACAGCCCCGGTAAAATTATTCTGTCTTGAAACGATCGTCTGCGCTGCTGCCGAGAGCTGCAAAGTAGTCCTCGATGTACTGCTTGATGTTGGTCTTTGCATCCTCGAAGTCGTAGTCGATGGTGTTCTCCGGATCCAGTCCGAATTCCGCCGCTTCCTTCGGCTGTTCAGCATTGTCCAGCACCAGGAACTGATAGGAACCGTTGTCCTTGGCGAGGTTCACGCAGTCCGGGGAAAGGGCGTACTCGATCCACAGCTTTGCTGCGTTCGGATGGGCTGCGCCCTTGAAGATCGCGGTGGCGCCGATCTCGAAGGAGGTACCGTCCTCAGGTACGATGAGGCCGATGTTGTCATAGCCCTGCAGGATCTGGTAGATGCCGTCATGCAGGAAGCCGATGCCGATGACGCACTCGCCGGGGCCGACCATCTTGGACGGGCCGGAGCCGGACTTGGTGTACTGCGCGATGTTCTGGTCAAGCTTCTTGAAATACTCCATTGCCTCGTCGTGGCCCTTCATCTGGACCATGGTGTTGATGACGAGCTTCGCGGTGCCTGCGGTGTTCGGGTTGGAAAGCATGATCAGGCCCTTGTATTCCGGCTTGGTCAGATCGTCCCAGGTCTTCGGCGCTTCGATGCCGAGACGCTGCAGTTCCTCGTTGTTGACCATGAAGCCCAGGATGCCCTTGTAGATTCCGAACCAGTGGTTGCCCGGATCCTTGTAGGTATCCTTCAGAAGGTGGGAAGCATTTTCCGCGTCATAAGCCTCGAGCAGGCCGTCCGCCACTGCCTCGTTGTAAGGATCGGTGGTGCCGCCGAACCACACGTCGCCGGAGGGCTTTCCGTTCTCTTCCTTGATCTTCGTGTAGACCTCGGAGGTGGAAAGGCGCTGATAGACGGTCTTGATGCCGTACATCTTTTCAAAGTTCTTGCAGGCCGCTGCCAGATACTCCTCCTCGCAGGAGCCGTAGACCGTCAGGCTTCCGTCTGCCTTGGCAGCCTCGATCAGGGCATCCATGCCTTCCGCTGCCGGTGCTGCTTCCTCTGCCTTGCTCTCCGCTGCCGGTGCCGCCGCTGCCGGTGCTGCCGCCGGAGCCGCAGTGGTCTCTGCGGGCTTGCTTCCGCCGCAAGCCGCAAGACTCAGCGCCATCACGCCTGCCAGTAAAACCGCCAACTGTTTTCTCATAAAATATCCTCCTTTGTTCTGGTCCCACGCTCGAAACCGCGTCCGGACTTATTCTATGGAATACAGAGGAAATTATAACACCGGCGGGATTGTTCTGTAAATATTCCACAGAATATTCCGCCGGTTTCTTTTGGTTTCCCGTTATTTTATCCATCATGCTGGACGTAAGGTATCCAAAATCCATCCTGCGTCACCTTTCCGGTTCCGCAAAACGCTGTCAGTCATTCTACCAGTGCCGCATAGAAATCTTCCACATAGACCGACGCGTAATCCTTCGCGTCCTCAAAGTCATAGTCGATGGTCGATTCCATGTCCAGACCCATCCGCTCCGCCTCTTTCGGAAGCGCCGCCCCCTCCGTCACCGGGAACCGGCAGGAACCGTGCTCCGCACCGAGGCTTCCGAAGCCCGGTGTCAGTATATATTCCGTCCAGAGCTTTGCCGCCGCGGGATGCCCGCAGCCCTTCAGGATCGCGCTGGTCTCCAGGTCGAAGCCGGTCTCATCCGACGGAACCACCAGGTCCAGCTGGTCATTCATCTTCCGCATCGCGGCGATTCCGTCATGGAGAAAGGTGACCGCGACCGCACAGTCTCCGGAGGCAGCCAGCTCTGCGGCCTTGCCTGTGCTTTCCGCGTAGGTCTTCACATTTCCGTCCAGCTTCCGGAGATAGACGAGAGCATCGTCCCGGCCCATCTTTTCCACCATCGAAGTGATGATCATCCGCCCCGCGCCGGTGATCTTCGGATCCGGCATCGCGATGCGACCGTAATATCTGCTGTCTGTAAGGTCTTCCCAGGTGTCCGGGAGGTCCACAGCCTCCACCCAGCCTTCCGGCGCAGGGTCCTTCATGGCGTCCGTGTTCACCACGAACCCGATCAGATCCTTGGAGACCGCATACCAGCGGTGTTCCTCGTCCCGGTACCGGCGGCTTTTCAGATTGCCTTCATTTTCCGCTTCGTACGCCGCAAGAAGACCGTCCGCCGCAGCTTCGCTGACCGGGTCATATCGTCCGCCGAACCAGACATCCGCCGAGGGGCTTCCGCCGGAGTTCAGGAGGTCCTGATAAATGTCATTTGAAGACTTCCTGCGGAACTTTACGTCGATCCCGTAGCGCCCGGAGAAATCATTGCAGACCGCCTCGAGATACTCCGGTTCACAGGATCCCCAGACCGTCAGCGCGCCTTCCAGCTGCGCCGCCTTCACAAGGCTCTCCGGCACCTCGTCAGGATCCTTCGCCGGCTCCGTCTCCGCAGGCGTTGTCGGCACGGGAGGGGCAAGGATCGCATCCTTCGTGGTCCCTTCCGTTGTGGCCGGCACCGGTTCCGACGTGGGCTCAGGCTCCGGCTTCTTTCCGCAGGATCCCGTCACCATGGCCGCGGCAGCCAGCAGACACGCCAGGCTGATCCCGGCCGCCCGCCGGTGAACTCCGTTCCAGTTTCTTTTCCTGATTCCTGCCATTGTGATACCTCTTGCTCCGCACTGCTCATTCAAGCCCTTACAGTGGGTTTTGTTCGCTGCGGAATGATTGTTTCAGTGGGAGTCCTCCTCACTGAGATACAGTGCTTCCATCTCCGAGATTGCCGCGTCGAACACCGCCAGTGCCTCGTCCACCGGAGTTCCCGCGGAGAGATCCACCCCCGCGATCTTCAGGAGGGAAACCGGATCTTCCGTGCAGCCGCTCTTCAGGAAGGCGAGATACGGACCGACAGCAGCCTGCCCCTCTTCCAGAATACGGTGGGCGACCGCCACCGCCGCCGCGAAGCTCGTAGCGTACTGATAGACGTAAAAATTGTAGTAGAAATGCGGGATCCGCATCCATTCTGCCCCGATCAGCTCATCCGATACCATCTCCGGCCCGAAGTACTGCCGGTTCAGGTCAAGATAAGTCTTTGACAGAGTATCCGCAGTCAGCGGCGTCCCTGCTTCCGCCATAGCGTTCGTCTTCCGCTCGAACTCCTCGAACATCGTCTGGCGGTACAGTGTCCCCTTGAAGCTCTCCAGATAGTGATTGATAAGATAAGCCTTCTCCTCCCGGGACTCGGCCTTCTTCAGGAGATATTCCAGCAGAAGGACCTCGTTGGTAGTGGATGCCACCTCCGCGACGAAGATCTTATAGTTGGAGTTCAGGAAAGTCTGGTTTGCCGAGGAATACCAGGTATGGAGCGAATGTCCCATCTCGTGGACCAGCGTAAAGATGTCGTCCAGCGTGCCGTTAAAGTTCAGAAGCACGTAAGGGTGGACGCCGTAAACGCCCTCAGAATAAGCGCCGCCTCGCTTCCCCTCATTCTCGACCACATCGACCCACCGGTTTTCAAAGCTCTCCCGGAGAAGGCTTACATACTCGTCCCCCAACGGCTCCAGGGCCTTCAGCGCCGTCTCCACCGCTTCCTCATAAGTGACCTTCACCGTATGATCGCTGACCATCGGTGCATAGACGTCGTACATGTGGAGCTCGTCAACGCCCAGCAGCTTCTTCCGCAGAGCAACATAGCGGTGCATCTTTCCAAGCCCCCGGTGCACGGAGTCGATGAGCCGGTCGCAGACCGCCGGGTCCACGTTGTTTCCGTCCACCGCCGCCTCAAAGGTCGAAGCGTATTTGCGGGCTTTTGCAAAAAAGATCTGCTGCTTCACCTGGCCGTCGTAAAGAGCAGCCCAGGTGTTCCGGAATTCATTGTAGCGGGAATAGAACTTTTCAAAGACCTCTTTCCGGAGATCCCTGTCCTTTGACATCTGGAGCGGGACAAAGCGGCCGTTGGTGATCCGGATCTCTTTTCCCTCCGCATCCTTCACTGACGGGAATTTCAGGTCCGCGTTCTGCAGCATGCCGAAGGCCTGGGAGGGCGTTCCCGCCATCTCCCCCGCCGAAGCCAGCAGGAGTTCCTGCTCCCCGGACAGGGTGTGGGCTTTGGTCCGCAGCATCTCGCGGATCGTCACATCATACTTTTTCAGACCCGGCTCCGCCGCCCGGAAGACTTTGAGACGCTCCTCCGGAATTGCCAGGATCTCCGGCTCCAGGAAAGAAAACTTCTCCGCGATCCTGGTCTCTGCGGCACGGGCCTTCTGAAGGAGCGCCTGATTCTCCGCGTTCCCGGTGTCCTGGTCATGCTTCATATTCGCATAGGCATAGAAACGGTACAGGGTCTGCATCGCCGTCTCGTAGAGATCCAGGGCATGCAGAAGGGTGCCGGCATCGTCCGCCAGCTTTCCTTCCAGAGCCGCCGCCCCGGCCGCGGTCTCCAGGCCTTTCTTCACGTCCGCTTCCCAGGCAGACGTGCCCGCGTAAATATCCTCCAGCCGCCAGGTCAGTTCCTCCGGAACTTCACTTCTCTTAGGCAGTCTTTCCTCCATCGGTCCTGATCCGTCCTTTCTGCGGCGCAGATCTTTCCTTCTTTCGCGCCGGTGTAAAATGCGTTATGATACACTTCAGTGTACCATAAATGAGAAACAAAAACGGAGTTTCCAGATGTTTATCTGTATCGCAATGCTGGCCGCAGGCATGCTGCTGGCAATCGCGCCGCGGCTGCTGCCGGGGTTTGCGGACCGGTATGCCGAGGTCATGAACCCGGTGATCCTGAACACCCTCGGGCGCCTCACCGGCCTGCTTCCTTTTTCCCTGGCAGAGCTTCTGATCCTGGCCGCGGTCCCGGTCCTTGTGTTCAGCTTCCGGAAAAAGGTCCTGCGGAAGGTTCTCGCTTACATCCTCTGCACCATGTTCCTTCTGTTCCAGCTGAACGAGGGGGTCTATTTTTCAAGGACCCGCTTCGCGGATGCCGCCGGGATCCGGACCGGGAATTATACAGACGAAGAGCTGGCTCAGGTCTGCCGCTATCTTGCGGACGAGGTGAACGCCTGGGCACCTCTGGTCACCCGGGACAATGCCGGCCTCATGAAGACCGACGCGGGCGTCTCAAAACGTCTGCGCACCTCCATGCAGGCTCTCGGCGAAAACTGGCCCTGCCTTTCGGGGTACTATCCGCCGCCGAAGCCGGTGTTCTTTTCCGTCGCACTGAACCATATGAATTTCACCGGGATCTACTCGATCTTCACTGTTGAAGCGAACTATAACCGGGATATGGCCGAATACAACATGCCTTTCACCATGGGACACGAACTCTCCCATGTGAAAGGGATCATGTCCGAGAAAGAGGCAAACTTCATCGGCTACCTTGCCTGTATTAATTCCGGAGACCCGGATCTCCATTACAGCGGCGCCGTACTGGGATGGATCTACTGCGGGAACGAACTTCACGACCGGAATTATTCTCTCTGGCGTGAGATCGCGCTTAAGATCTGTCCCGAAGCAGACCGGGACATGAAAGCAAACAACGCATTCTGGGACCGCTTCGACGGCCCTGTGGCAGAGACCGCCGAACAGGCGAACGACAGCTATCTCAAGGCAGGCGGGATCTCCGAGGGTGTGAGATCCTACGATCTGGTCGTCGACCTGATCACAAAATATGAACTGGGCCGGCAGAAATGACCGGTATAAAACGAGCCGGCAGAAATGACCGGTATAAAAACGAGCCGGCAGGACCGCCGGAACATAAAAGGAGTAAAGCCATGGCATTCAGATCCGTCAATGAGATCGACCAGTTTTCCTTCCGCGACTGCATCATCCGGAAATTTGAAATCGGGGATGATGTGATCCTCGAGTTGGAGGCGCTGATCGTCCTCCCGAACAACTCCCAGAACACCAACTTTACGAAGAGCTACGCCGGCCCCGTGACCATGCGTCTGAAGGGCGGCGTCATCCGCTCCGCAGTGAAGGAAGGCTACAAGTACCGCGACGTGAACGGCAAGGTCCTGGAGGAAGTCCCGGACCGGGCCCTCACAAGGGAGGAGATCGCCGAACTGCCGAAGCTCTGTGAGGGCCAGTATCTCTACGACATGCAGAAGCTTGCGGAGGACAACGGCATCCAGACCTGGGTCCTGGGAGTCGAATGCCCCCAGCAGGAAGAGTTCGACACCCTGGTCACCGATTCCTGGCAGATCGCGGTCTCCTTTACGGAAGCCGTCTTCACCTGGGAATTCTATATGAACCGCGTCGAAAGCTGAGATCGTTACCCGACACTTAAGAAACGGGGTCTCCCCGCGGAAAAAGAATGAGGCTGAAATGGAACAGAACACTCCGCATCGGCGGCGCGCCCATTATTCGGGCAGATACCCGAAGAACTTTCACGAAAAATATAAAGAGCTGGCTCCGGAAAAGTACGGGGATATCGCGGAACATGTGACCGCCAAGGGCAGTACGCCTGCCGGCACCCACATCCCGATCATGGTGACGGAAATTCTGGACGTCCTGAAGATCCGGCCCGGCGAGTCCGGCATGGACGCGACCCTGGGCTACGGCGGCCATACGCTTGAATTTCTGAAAGCCCTGGACCACAGCGGACACCTCTGGTCCACCGACATCGACCCCATCGAGTCCGTAAAGACGGAGAACCGCCTGCGGGCCCTGGGCTACGACGAAGGCTGCTGGACTGTGGTCCGCACCAATTTCAAAAATGTGGACCGGGTCGCGGCCGATGCCGGCGGCTTCGACTTCCTTCTCGCGGACCTGGGCGTCTCCTCCATGCAGATCGACGATCCCTCCCGGGGCTTTTCCTGGAAGACGGAGGGTCCCCTGGACCTCCGCATGGACCCGGAGCATGGCACCGGCGCCGCGGAACGCCTGAAGGAGCTGGAGGAAGACGAGCTGGAAGGCCTTTTCGCGGAAAATGCCGACGAGCCGAAGGCTTCCGCGCTGGCCCGGGCCATCCGCTCTGCCATCCGCGGAGGCAAGGCGCCGGAGACCACCACAGATCTCCGGAACATCGTCTACACCGTTTACGGGCTGAAGGAAGAAACCCCGGGGCGGTGGGTCCCGGCAGGAAAAAGGGCCGGCGAGGATCCCCTCACTGCGGCAAAAAAAGCCTGTGCCCGGGTCTTCCAGGCGCTGCGTATCGACGTGAACCGGGAGTTCGAAGTCCTCTATGAGTTCCTGGAAAAGCTGCCGGATGCCATGAAGCCCGGCGGCCGGATCGCCATCCTCACCTTCCATTCCGGCGAAGACCGGCTGGTTAAAAAAGCCTTCAAAGCCGGATATCAGGCCGGTATTTACGCGAAGATCGCGGACGATGTGATCCGTCCCTCGTCGGAAGAATGCGTCCGGAATCCCCGTGCCCGTTCCACCAAACTGCGGTGGGCCGTGCGGGCCTGAATCCGCAGCAAGGCTTTTTCTCTATCGTTCAGTATCACAGGAGTTTCACGTATTATGAATTTCAGAACCACTTTCCGGAGGGCTTTCGTCGCGACCCTTCCGGTCATGGCCGGATATATGGTCCTCGGGATCGCCTTCGGCATTCTGCTCCGGGACAAGGGCTACGGTCTTCCCTGGGCTTTCGCGATGAGCCTCTTCATCTTTGCGGGCTCCCTGCAGTTCGTCGCAGTGAACCTGATGGCCACCGGCGCGTCGCTCATCTCCACAGCGCTCATGACTCTGCTGGTGAATGCGCGGCACCTGTTCTACGGCATCAGCATGCTGACCCGGTACCGCGGGATCGGAAAGGCGAAGCCCTACCTGATTTTCTCCCTGACCGACGAGACCTACGCCCTGGTGTGCAGCGGCGCACCGGAGGGAACAGATGAAAAGACCTATTATCTCCTGGTCTCCGCGATGGATCAGTGCTGGTGGGTCACCGGCAGCGTGCTGGGAAGCCTGATCGGTTCTGCCCTGACCATCAATACCAGAGGCATCGATTTCGCCATGACCGCGCTCTTTGTCACCATCTTCACGGAACAGCTGATCACCATCCACGACCGTATCCCTGCCGCCATCGGCGTCGGCGCCTCGGTCCTCTGTCTGGTGATCTTCGGGTCCTCGGGTTTCCTGATCCCGGCCATGGTCCTGATCAGCGCGCTGCTTTTCGCCTACAGCCTGAGGGGCGGGAAAGAGGATGCCGGCTCCGGCGGTAACGATCCCGACGGAGGAGACGATCCCGCCGGAAAAGGAGGTGCCGCATGACACACTCCGCACTGATCGTTGCCGTCTGCGCAGCTGTCACCGCACTGATCCGTTTCCTTCCGTTTCTCATCTTTCCGGAAGGGAAAGAGCCGCCTGCCGTCATCGCCCGCCTGACCCGGCTCCTGCCGCCCGCCGTCATCGGCATGCTGGTGGTCTACTGCCTGAGCGGCATCCGGCCCCTGGAGTACCCCCACGGAATTCCGGAGCTCCTGGCCTGCGCCGCAGTCGCAGGCCTGCATGCCTGGAAACGGAACACCCTGCTCTCCATCCTCACCGGAACAGTCCTGTACATGTTCCTCGTGCAGGTCATATTTGCTTAATAAGCACCGCAGGCGGGACTTGAAACCATAAAAAAACCCGGTCCGTGGATGATCCCGGACCGGGTTTTTTTGATCCTGTTATGTTGTAAAAAACTCTCCGGATCAGTAATGTACGATGACCGGCATGCCGACCCACACAGTATTGTAGAGAAGCGGGGCAATGTCCACCGGCAGGTTCACGCAGCCGTGAGAGCCGCTGCTCTTGTAGATCTGGCCGCCGAAGGCGCCTCTCCAACGGGCGTCATGGAGTCCCTGGCCGCCGTGGAAGGGCATCCAGTAATTGACCCAGCTCTTATAACGGCTTCCGTCACTGTTGTACCCCTGCAGATAACGGTTCCGCTCCTTGGAGTTAATGCGAAAACTGCCGACAGCCGTCGCTCTTCCGCCGCTGGGACGTCCCGTCACGCAGGGTGACGCGACCCGGAGCTCATTGTTGATATAGCAGTACATCATCTGGTTGGTGATGTCCACCTCCACGCATGAGAAGCCGTAAGGATTCGGCCGGGCCGGATCATAAGGCAGCGGATTCGCGATCTTTACACCGTTCTCGTCCACCGTGCAGCCGTCCGGCGTCTTGGTGTTGACGTACAGCGCGCCCACCGGATGCGCTTCATCCTGATTCTGGGTGAGGAAATATTCCTTCCCGCCGATATTCTGCCAGCCGGTCAGCATATTTCCATTGTCATCGAAATAGTACCAGAATCCGCCGACATCAGACCAGGTCCCTCGAAGCAGGGAACCGTTCAGATAATAATTCCATCCGCCTTCCGCAGTCTGCTTCCAGCCGGTGGCACCGGGACCGGACGTCCTGTCACTCAAAGTCGTGTTGGGAAGCGAATCCGCAAAGGCCGGCACTGCAAAGACAAGCACCGCTGCCGAGAGAATCGCAGCACCTGCTGCCATTCTCAATCCCCGTCTGAATCCTGCAAATAATCTGTTCATCTTCATCACCCGCTAAACTGTTTTAACGTTTACCTCGGCAGGAGTCCTTTCCCGCTGAGATAATTGAATTGCCGCACAATCAAGGGAATTATAACACGTTGATCCGATAAGCGATAGCCCTGATTATGTCACCCGGGATATCCCTTCATTGCCTTCCGGGCGCCGCGGATCTTTTCCAGTTCCTCCGCAAAATCTCCGTAAGAAGCCTTCCGCGCCGGCTTCATGGCGGCCCGGGCTGCGGTCTTCAGCACTGCGGCGGAGACATCCGACCCGGTCACGTCCGGGATCTCCGCCAGTTTTTCAATGATCTCCTTCCGGTTTCCGTCCAGCGGGAACTTCGGGACGATATAGTGGGCCCACAGCCTTTCTCTCATCTCCTGATCCGGCATTTCGAAGCGGATGTGGCTGGAAATGCGGCGCAGAAACGCCTGGTCAAAGTTCCGGATGAAGTTGGTCGTGAAGATCACGACGCCCTGGTAATCGTCAAGGATCTTAAGCAGCACGTTCCGGGTCTGGTTCATCCCGGCGTCCGTCGCACTGAACATTCCGGTGACCCGTTTCGAAAGGAGGGCATCGGCCTCGTCAAAGAGAAGCACTGCGTCGTGTTTCTCCGCATACCGGAACAGACGGACAATATTCTTTGAGGTCTCGCCGACAAACTTGGATTCCAGCTCTGAGTAGTCCGCGATGATCAGCTTTTTCCCGAGCCTCGCCGCCAGGGCATGGGCCGTCATGGTCTTACCGGTCCCCGAGGGACCGTACAGATTCACGGTGAAGCTTTTCCGGTCCGGAAAGACCGCGCCGAGTCCCCACTGATCAAAGATCAGCTTCTTGTTTTTCTGCAGCGAAAGAAGCTCCTTCAGCGCTGCTTTCGCTTCCTCCGAGAGGACGATGTCGGAGAACCGGTACCTCGGTTCCGTCAGCATCACATCCCCTGTAAGCTGCTTTGCTGTCTCTTTTGCCCTGCGGATCAGCGGTCCGGGTTTTTCTGGCATACGCACCTCTCTCTCCGATTGCCCACCAGGAACCAGTGCAGTTCCTTCATCAGACACTCCTCAGGCTCTTCCCCGTGGATATCCCGGTAATACTCTGTCATAGTGTTCTCGTCCGTGATCCCCCGGGAGAGCTCCGCCGCCCTGTTCCAGCGGGCGCAGCGTTCCCGGAACTGCTGGCCTGTCAGCGCCGCGTCGTGTCCCAGAATCGCCAGATTCACATCCAGCGTGTCCAGAAAGGCGGTGAACCTGAGAAACCGCTCCGAACTGTAGTATTTTTTTGCGTTCCAGTCCAGATTCCCGTTGTACAGGGCATCCGAGACAAACAGGACCTTCTCTTCTTTACAGTAAAGGAGCAGGCTGCCCTCGTGATGATCGCAGGACACGCGGATCGCCTCGAGTCCCGGCACGATCTCCTCGCGGATGGGCGGGTCCATGGGAACCGCGATCCCGTGCTCCATGATCAGGCCGTTCTCCTTTTTCACAAGCGCGCACTCCACGCCGGGCCGGTCACAGACCAGCCTGTCCCAGGCCGGGAAGCCGGGAATGTCCGCCTTGCCGTAGGGCGCGCCGTATTCCATGGCGATATATTTCTTTCCATACTCACTTGGATAATAGGGAATGCTCATCCAGGCCGCCGTCTCAGGGCTCACCAGGATCTCCTCCCGCCCCGGCTCCGCGCCGAAGCTGTGGTCCCAGTGTCCGTGGGTCAGCACCAGCTTTCTGGGCAGGCGAAGGAGCTCCTCCGGAAGCATGTTCAGGAAATCTTCCCGGTGCTGCGGGCTGTTCCCCCCGTCAAGGCGGTACAGGACATCTCCCGCGAGATATACCGCCAGTGCCGGCCGGCTGCCGTAACGCATCGGTTCACTGTACCAGAAATGATCTGATACCTGATGGATTCCCGCTTTCAAATCCACTGCTGTTCCCTCTCTTCCTGTTTTGTACGTCCGCCGCGGCGGCGGACAGTTCTCTTTCCCGATTGTATCACAGCCCCGGAATCTTTTTGAAAAAAACTGTTGACATCCGCAATATATTTGATACAATTAAATTGTAACAAATTTTAATTCACCGGAGACAATTAGATCTGCGCCGCCGGGAAGAAAAAATATACACTTGTACGCTTTCACACATATAATAGATATCAGACAGCAACAGTTACATCAGATAATTAAGGAGGTATCCCCATGAGCATTTATGATTATTCCGTACTGAACCGCAAGAGCGAAGAAGTTTCTCTTAAGCAGTTCGAAGGGAAGGTCATCCTGGTCGTCAATACCGCGACCGGCTGCGGCTTCACTCCCCATTACAAGGATCTGCAGGCAATGTACGATGCCTTCCACGATAAGGGCCTCGAGATCGTCGACGTTCCCTGCAACCAGTTCGCGGGACAGACTCCCGGCACGGACGATGAGATCCACGAGTTCTGCTCCCTCACCTACGGCACAACCTTCCCGCAGATGAAGAAGTCCGACGTCAACGGTGAGAACGCGATCCCGCTGTTCAAGTATCTCAAGAGCCAGCAGGCTTTCAAGGGTTTCGGTGACGGCGATGTCGCAAAGTTCATGGATGACATGCTTGCAAAGATCGATCCGGATTACAGGAACAACCCGGAGATCAAGTGGAACTTCACCAAGTTCGTCGTGGACCGTAAGGGCAATGTGGTGGCCCGCTTCGAGCCGACCGCTGACATGAAGGAAGTCTCCGCCTGCGTCGAGTCTCTGCTGTGACAGGTCCGGCCGGAAGGCTGAACCAAATCTGAATAAAAGACAAACGAACCGCTTCGATGCGATCAAAGAAGGAGCTGACATGGAAGGACGTTATGAGGTTGCGATCATCGGGACCGGCCCGGCCGGACTTGAAGCGGCGCTGACCCTGAAGAACAGAAACAAGAATTTCGTGCTGCTGGGCAGCAGGAATCTGAGCAATAAGGTAGAGAAAGCCCACGCTATCCAGAACTATCTCGGGCTTCCGAACGTCTCCGGCAAGGATATGATGAAGGCATTCCAGGATCATATTGACAGCATGGGGATCGAGATCACCGAAGAGCGGGTCAGCACGGTCTACGCCATGGGTGACTATTTCGCGCTCCAGGCCGGCGAAGGCATGATCGAAGCTGAGGCCGTGATCCTGGCCACCGGAGTCGTGGCAGGAAAGACCCTGCCGGGCGAAGACGCCCTGCTCGGCAGAGGCGTGAGCTACTGCGCGACCTGCGACGCAGCCCTGTACCGCGGAAAGAACGTCATCGTCATCGGCTACAGCGCCAAGGAAGAGGAGGAAGCGGAATTCCTCTCCGGCATGGCTGCACATGTCACCTATATCCCCATGTACAATGAACCGGCGGAACTGCCTGAGAAGGTCAGCATCGTCCGCGAAAAGCCGGTGGAGATCAAGGCTGAGGGCGGCGTGAAGAAGGTGGTCACGGACCGGGGCGAATACGAGGCAGACGGCATCTTCGTCCTGCGCGACGCCATCTCCCCGGGCCAGCTGGTACCGGGTCTTGAGACGGACGGAAGCCATGTGACGGTGGACCGGAAGATGTGCGCGAGCCTTCCCGGCTGCTTTGCCGCGGGGGATATCGTCGGAACACCCTATCAGTACATTAAGGCCGCGGGCGAGGGCAACATCGCAGCGATCTCCGCTGCCGCCTACGTAGATGCACTGCACAGGAAGAAATGATATACTGACAATATAACAGCACCGGTCTTCCGGTACTGAATATATATTTACATCCCGAAAGGAGTACAGATATGGTTAAGAAGATCTCTGAGAAAGAGTTTGAGACTGAAGTTATGAGCGCTCCGGCAGCAATTGTTGATTTCTCCGCCACCTGGTGCGGCCCCTGCAAGATGCTTGCGCCGGTCATCGACGGTCTGGCCCCGGAATATGCCGGCAAGGTCGCTTTCTACAACATCGACGTGGACGATGATCAGGAACTCGCGATCAAGCTCGGCATCGCCAGCGTCCCGACTGTCCTCTTCCTGAAGAACGGTAAGGTCACCGGCACCAGCATCGGCTTCAAGCCGGCTCCTGCCATGAAGGCATGGATCGACAGCCAGCTGTAAGCTGAACCCCGCAAAAGAAGACATCTGCCCCGGCGGAAAACCCGCCGGGGCTTTTTCTTTGCTGTCCCGCGATCATGTTCGGTGACATTCTCTTCTTCCGGGGCTACAATAGTATCAGCAAAACCTGAACGCGGGAAAGGAGCCCGGAACCATGACTACTGACGATATCAGAAGCCGTCTGTTTGCGCTGCAGGACGTCCCTTACCGGAATTTCCAGGCAAAGCTGATTCCCACGGTCGACCCGGAAACTATGATCGGAGTGCGCACTCCTGCCCTCCGGCAGCTGGCAAAAGATCTGGCGAAAACGCCTGCAGACAGCGGCAGAACGGTCCCGGAGAAGAAACGCGCAGGTCTCCCGCCGGAGATCTCCGCATTTCTCTCGGAGCTTCCCCACCGGTATTTCGACGAGAACCAGCTGCACGCCTTCCTCATTTCCGGGATCAAAGATTTCGAGATCTGCATCGCTGAGACCGGGCGCTTTCTTCCCTTCGTCGACAACTGGGCCACCTGCGACCAGATGTCCCCGAAGATCTTCCGGAAACACCGCCCGGAGCTTCTTCCGTACATCCGGAAGTGGATCGTTCCGGACGGGGCAGGTGCCGGGCCTTTTAAGATCTCCCCGGGAAAGACCTATACTGTCCGCTTCGGGACCGGCATGCTGATGGAACACTTCCTGGACGAAGATTTCGATCCTGCGTATCCGGAACTGGTCTCCCGGATACGCTCTGAAGAATACTACGTCAACATGATGACTGCCTGGTATTTCGCCACGGCGCTGGCAAAGCAGTATGATTCTGTGCTGCCTTATCTCACGGAAAAACGCCTGGATCCCCGGGTCCATAATATGACCATCCGGAAAGCCGTCGAAAGCTTCCGTATCACCCCGGAACAGAAAGCGTACCTGAAAACGCTGCGGATCCCTGTGGCGAAGAAACAATGACCGGCAGGAGGTATTTATGACTATTCAGACTTCACCCGGAGAACCCGCGGCCCTGCTTTCCGGGGATCATACCAGGCTTATCACCGATCTCCGGCATACCCTGCACCGGCACGCGGAGCTTTCCGGCGCCGAGCACAAAACCAAAGCGATCCTTAAGGACTTTCTCCGGGAGCACACGGACTTCTCTGTCACAGACCGGGGCGCGTGGTTCTATGCCTTCCGCGGCGCGGCAGCCCCGGCAGCGAAGCCGCCCATCGCCTTCCGGGCGGATATGGACGCACTGCCCATCCCCGAGACCTGTTCCCTGCCCTATGCTTCGGAAGATCCTTCTGTCTCCCACCGCTGCGGCCACGACGGCCACTGCGCGGCGCTGTGCGGCCTGGCACTCTCGCTGACCGGACAGCCGCTGTCCCGGGACGTATATCTCATCTTCCAGCACGCGGAAGAGACCGGGGTCGGTGCCAGAGTCTGCGCGGAGCTGCTCTCCGAGAAAGGGATCCGCGAGATCTACGCTTTTCATAACCTGAACGGGTACCCCCTGGGACAGGTCGTGTTCCGTCCGGGGCAGACCCAGCCCGCTTCTGTCGGAAGGACAGTATGTTTTACCGGAGTCCCGGCCCACGCCAGCGCGCCGGAGCACGGAAAAAGCCCTGCGCGCGCAGCGGCAGAGCTTTGCCTTTTTGCGGATGAACTTCTTTTCCAGCCCCACCGCGGCATGCTGCTGGCGACAGTCGTCCACTTAAACGTCGGGAAAAAGGATTTCGGCGTCGTGCCCTATGAGGGAGAGATCTCCGTCACGGAACGGGCCGAATACGAAGATGAACTGGAGGCACTGGACCGGGCGTTCTGTGAAAAGGCCCGGCAGCTCGCAGCCTGGAACGGCCTTACGGTCTCCTTCTCGGAGTCCGACCGCTTCCCTGCGACTGTCAATGACGATTCCTGTATCTCCCGTGTCGTGAACGCCGCGGCCGAGGTCACCGGGGTCCAAGCTCTCGATATGGAAGAGATGTGGCGCGCTTCCGAGGATTTCGGCTGGTACACGAAGCGATGCCCCGGCGCCATCTTTTATATCGGCAGCGGGGAGGATTCTCCCGCTCTCCATACGGAAGCCTACGATTTCCCCGACGCGATCCTGCCGGTCGCTGCCGCCATGTTCCGGGCGCTGATCTGAATAGGGCCTCTTATTTCAGCCTTCTGAGGATCTCCAGGAGATAATCCCAGGTCCTGCGGACGCTCCCTGTGTCCATGCTTTCCTTCGGCGTGTGGATGTCCTTCATGTCCGGTCCGAAGGAGACGCAGTCCAGACCGGGCAGCTGTCCCGAGAAGAGACCGCATTCCACACCGGCGTGGATAGCCTGCACCACCGGTGCACTGCCGTACTGCTCCGTATAGACATCCACCATCAGATCCCGCAGCGGGGACTCCTTCCGGTATTCCCAGGCCGGGTACTCGCCCTGCACCTCCACGGTTCCGCCGAGGGACGCTGTGACCCTCTCCAGCTCCTTCCGGAGCGCCTGCTTTTCCTCTTCCACGCTGCTGCGGACAGAGAAGGCAAAGCTTACCTGACTCTCTTCTGTCTTCATGATTCCGAGGTTCAGGGAGGTCTGCACCAGACCCTCGATGTCTGCACTCATCTTCTGCACGCCGTTCGGCAGGGACCTAAGTGCCCGGATCACACGCTCTGTGCTCTCTTCCGTCATGGGTCCGAAACTCTGTCCGGCCGGAACGGCCGTATATTCGATCCGGATCCCCGGATCCGGATCCGCAAAACGCTTCTGCAGATCATCACTCAG
>Ga0256404_1005917_pt1 | contig 20897 bp, 16 predicted proteins | sample RumenRJG_01DNA_FD_185990 | JGI IMG/M metagenome (GOLD analysis project Ga0256404, IMG submission 185990) | Bovine rumen microbial communities from Lethbridge, Alberta, Canada - RJG_01 | ecosystem: Host-associated > Mammals > Digestive system > Stomach > Rumen | place: Canada: Alberta | collected...
AATGGTCAGGATAATGCTCATGTACTATATTGACGTTCATGGATTCTTGGAACACCCGGAAAAGGATTGGGAGGAAGCATTGGAGAAGGCTTTGGAAGCCCCTCCTGAAAGTGAACAAAATTGAAGTAGGGGCTTGTCGCATAATGCTTAGAGCGGGATTTCTTTAAACCAAAGGGATTCCATAAGTCGTTATATCTATTTAGCGGACACCAATATATTTCTTTATACTTTTGTGGCAATTATGAGTCGCGAAGGGGAGTTTGAACGTTTGTTCCGGGAATGCTACGCGCAGTTGTATGCTTTCGCTATGGGTATGGTGAGAGATGACGAGCTATGCCGTGATATTCTCAGCGACTCCTTTGAAATGCTCTGGAACCACATCGAAGATGTTGATGAGGCGGGGGAGAAAAGCTATCTCTTCCGAACGGTCAGGAACAAATGCACCGACTGGGCCCGAAGCCGCCTCTCCCGACAGCGCTACGAGATTTTCTTCAAAACAATTTACGGCGATGGCACTGATGATGACAGCAGTGTGCTCAAAGAGGCGGAGAACAACATCGAGAAGATTTATCAACTCATCGACACGCTCACGCCACAGACCCGCCGCGTACTTGACGAATGCTACTTTAAGGGTCGGCGGCAAGCGGAGGTGGCTGAGGAGTTAGGCATCAGCATCAGTGCCGTAAAAAAACATATTGCTCAGGCTATGAAAGTTTTCAAATCTAAAATTAAATAATGCTAAATAGGGGTATACGCTGTGCAACATGTCTCGTTATACAAATGAAATAGATTGGATATATGGTAAAAAACTAAACGATTTATCGTTATAGAATTCATCGTTATGGCAGCATCTGAACAAGACAGACTGGAAAACATCCGGCAGTGGCTTACAAGCAACGGTCAGGATGAGGAGGAACAACTCAAAGGGTTGCTCCAGGATGGCGATGCCATGGACGACGTTCGTGTCAGCGCCTACCTGCAACAGGCTCTGAACCGTCACCATGCCGACGAGATGATGCCGGACACGGAGGTGGGGCACGAGTTGGCTCGTTTCAAAGCTCGTATGGCTGCGAAGGACAAGACCGTAGCGTCTACCGTCGGCGATGAGGCTGAGGATGTGGCGGGGGATCAGCCCAAGCCGTTCTTTGTCCGTCCGCTCTTCTGGGGCTTGGTAGGCGTGTCCGCCTGCCTATTGTTCCTCTTCGGTGTGGGCTGGTGGTTCCGCGCCAACAAGCCTGATGAGAATCCAGACATCGCCTATAATGTTCCGCGACACCGGCTGTCGGAGCCTGCCTTGGTCACCAGTACGGGCAAGGTGATACCACTGTCTGGGCAGAGTCAGAATCTGTCGATGACGGGGGGCAATCTCTCGGCCCGCAACCGTCTGCTGCGAGCCTTGGGCTTTGATGCCGATAAGGTGACCACGGAGAAATGCTCTATTGCCGTGCCGCCGGGCAAGAGCTATGATATCGTGTTAGCCGACGGTACGAAGGTGTGGCTCTATGCCGACTCGAAACTTACCTATCCCCTGACGTTCAATGGTAAGGAGCGGGCGGTGTACCTGCAGGGGCAGGCCGAGTTTGATGTCACGCACGATGCCAGCCATCCTTTCGTCGTCATCACCGACAAAGTGGATGCCCGTGTCCTTGGTACGGAAATCAATGTGAGCTGTTATCCGTCGGAGCCTGCTCATGTGGCGCTGCTCCGAGGTATCGTTGCTGTGAGCGGGCGCAATGGAGAGCATTCGGTGACGCTCAAGCCCGGACAGGGGGTGACGCTTCAAAGCAATGGATTGTTGGAGGTGGCCGAAGAGAATATGGATACTTATGAGTATTGGAAGAATGGCTATCTCTATTTCGACGATGAGCCTTTAGGCACGATTTCCAAGAGCTTGGAGCGTTGGTACCGTGTGCCTTTTGTCTTCGACAATCCGGCTGTTGCCCAGAAACGTCTCCGTTTCTTCTGCCTGCGCGCAGAGAGCTTGGACCGTGCGTTGGAACTGCTGAACCATTTTGGCGACATCGAGGCCAAGCGTAGCAGCGACGGGGTGCGCGTCAAGTCGTTGCGTTAACCCATAGGAGGTAGGAAAGTCTTATCTCATTATTGTTTGGCTTTTCTTTTTTTCCATATTGAGTTCTTTCCTTGCTTTCTTCATTGCCTCTGTAAACGCTGCCGTGGTGTGGATACGTGCCACAGCCGCACTGGCTGCTAAGCGGGCAGCATCGACATCGCTCTGATAGTGGTAACCGGCGATGACGCGGCTCTGTCCGTACTCATAGCCACGTTTGAGAATCGGCTCGGCACGGTCGGGATTGAGCTCCGAGAGCACGAGTGCCACTGCCCATCCTGCTGCCGCGTGGCTGGAAGGGTAGGAGGGACTTTTCACGTGGCTTGCCTCGTCCCAGGGGATGAGTGTCGTGTCACCGAACTGTACGAAGGGGCGACGACGCTGATAATGCTTCTTGATCTTCTTCGTGGCGTAGACGGCATCGCTGATGGTCTTGGCCACAAGGTCATAGATGGCGGGCGTGGCTGTCTTGGACATGCTATAGCCGAAAGCCTCGGAGAACCCGACAACGACACTGTCTGTCGTCATGTAAGAATCGAAGACAGCCTGACGGCCACGGGCACCCCAACGCTGCGTCTTCCCCCACACATACTGCACCATGTCGTTGACGTAGTTCTGGCTGAGTGTGTCGGGCGGTGCCGGGAGATAAAGGGTCCCGTCGGGTTCATTGTTATGCGTGAATGAGGGATATTCCTCCTTCACGGTCTGAGCTTCCGCCGTCCTTGGCATCGCGATGAGGAAGCAGGCGAGAGATAAGTTCCACAATCCGTGGATGAGTGTTCTTGTTTTCATCGTTTGTCCTTTATTTTATTTTAATGTGTATATATTAATAGTGTGCAAAGTTAAAAAATAGGTTTGAAACAACCTTATCCTCAAGCTGTATCTTTTTCTTTGTTTTGGCTTCTATGGCACGGAATATAATATGGAGATATAATAATGTGGAAAAAAACAAGGGTAGATTTGTACAATCGGCAAAATTATAGTATTTTTGCAGCGGAAACGCGCTACATCTACCTAAAATGTGGTATGTGCAAGCCCCAAAATGATATATATACAAAAACATAACATTAATATTTTATTAAAATCAATCATTTATGTGGTTAATCAATTCTCCGATTGGTAGAAAAGTGGTGATGTCTGTCACTGGCATCTGCCTCATCCTTTTCCTGACTTTCCACTGCTGCATGAATGTTGCCGCATTCTTCTCCGGGGATGCGTACAACACGGTATGCGCTTTCCTGGGAAGCAACTGGTATGCTGTAGTAGGAACGTTGGCACTTGCCTTCTTAGCTGTATGCCACATCGTCTACGCATTTATCCTTACTGCGCAGAACCGCCGCGCACGTGGCCCGCAGCGCTATGAGGTGACAAGCCGCCGTCCTGAGGTGTCATGGGCTTCGCAGAACATGCTCGTCCTCGGTATCATTATCCTCCTCGGTCTGGGCCTGCACCTTTACAACTTCTGGTGCCACATGATGTTCGCAGAGCTCGCCGGTGTCGCTACCACTCCTGCCCCTGCTGACGGTTTCGGCTGGATCCAGCAGACCTTCGCCAACCCCGTCTACTCCATCCTTTATCTCGTGTGGATGTGCGCCATCTGGTTCCATCTGAGCCACGGCTTCTGGAGCGCCATGCAGACCTTAGGTATCAGTGGTAAGATCTGGTTGAAGCGCTGGCAGTGCATCGGCATCATCTACGTAACGATCCTCATGGCCGTCTTCGCCTTCCTCGTGCTTTCCTTCTGGCTCGGGTTCGCTCCCAGCTATAAATAAGTGTTAGCTGTTAAGTGACAGGTGTTTAAAGCTCACAACTCTTTAAATCATTAAACAAAATGACTCAGATAGATTCAAGAATTCCAGAAGGCCCCCTGGCCGAAAAATGGACCAACTATAAAGCTCACCAGAAACTGGTGAACCCCGCCAACAAGCGTAAGCTTGACATCATCGTCGTAGGTACAGGTCTGGCCGGTGCCAGCGCTGCTGCTTCCCTCGGTGAGATGGGCTTCCACGTGATCAACTTCTGCATCCAGGACTCTCCGCGCCGTGCACACTCTATCGCCGCGCAGGGCGGTATCAATGCAGCCAAGAACTACCAGAACGACGGTGATGCCGTCTACCGTCTGTTCTACGATACCATCAAGGGCGGTGACTACCGTGCCCGTGAGGCCAACGTCTACCGTCTGGCGGAGGTCAGTGCCAACATCATTGACCAGTGCGTGGCTCAGGGCGTTCCTTTCGCCCGTGAGTATGGCGGCATGCTGGCCAACCGTTCGTTCGGTGGTGTGCAGGTGAGCCGTACGTTCTACGCTAAGGGCCAGACCGGTCAGCAGCTGTTGCTCGGCGCTTACTCTTCGCTCATGAAAGAGGTGAATCACGGCACTGTGGAGCTCCACACGCGTACGGAGATCGAGGATGTCGTCATCATCGACGGCCGCTGCCGTGGTGTCATCGCCAAGAACCTTGTGACAGGCAAGCTCGAGCGCTACTCCGCTCACGCCGTCTGCCTCGCTACCGGTGGTTACGGCAACACTTACTTCCTCTCTACCAACGCCATGGGCTGTAACTGTACAGCAGCTATCCAGGCTTACCGCAAGGGCGCTTGGTTCGCAAACCCCTGCTTCGTACAGATCCACCCGACCTGTATCCCCGTACACGGCGACAAGCAGTCGAAGCTGACCCTGATGTCGGAGTCGCTGCGTAACGATGGACGTATCTGGGTACCGAAGAAACTCGAGGATGCCAAGAAGCTGCAGCGCGGTGAGCTTAAGGGCCGCGACATTCCTGAGGAAGACCGCGACTACTACCTCGAGCGCCGCTACCCCGCCTTCGGTAACCTCGTGCCCCGTGACGTGGCATCACGTGCCGCTAAGGAGCGTACCGACAAAGGCTATGGTGTGAACAATACGGGCCTGGCTGTGTTCCTCGACTTCTCTGAGGCTTTCCAGCGTCTGGGCCGCGATGTCGTCGACCAGCGCTATGGCAACCTCTTCGATATGTATCAGGAGATTACCGATGTCGACCCGCACGAGAACCCGATGATGATCTTCCCCGCTATCCACTATACCATGGGTGGCCTGTGGGTCAACTACGAGCTGCAGACCAACATCAAGGGTCTCTTCGCTCTCGGTGAGTGCAACTTCTCCGACCACGGTGCTAACCGCCTCGGTGCCTCCGCACTGATGCAGGGGCTGTCAGACGGTTACTTCGTCATCCCTTACACCATGCAGAACTATCTCTCCGACCAGATTCAGGTGAAGAAGCCGAGTACCGACGCGCCCGAGTTTGTAGAGGCTGAGAAGGGTGTGCAGGCCGAGATCGACCGTATCATGGACATCCAGAACAAGCAGACCGACAAGTCGAAGCTGAAGAGTGTCGACTCTATTCACAAGGAGCTCTACAACATCATGTGGAACTACGTGGGTATGGCCCGTAACGAGGCCGGCCTGAAGAAGGCACTCGCGATGCTCAAGGATGTGCGCGAACAGTTCAACACCTGCGTACGCGTGCCGGGATCTAAGGAAGGTCTCAACGTCGAGCTCGACAAGGCTATCCACCTCCGCGACTTCATCCTCATGGGTGAGCTCATCGCGTACGATGCCCTCGAGCGTAACGAGAGCTGCGGTGGTCACTTCCGCGAGGAGAGCCAGACCGAGGAAGGTGAGGCTAAGCGCGACGACGAGCACTACATGTATGTGGCTTGCTGGGAGTATCAGGGTGAGAATCAGGCTCCGACACTCTACAAGGAACCACTCAACTATCAGTATATCAAGGTGCAGACGCGTAATTATAAGAGCTAAAATATCATATTAACAATTCAGATTATACAAAGATGGATCAAAATATTTCGTTTACATTAAAGGTCTGGAGACAGAATGGTCCTAAAGCAGAGGGCCATTTCGACACCTTTGAGATGAAAGACATCCCCGGCGACACGTCGTTCCTGGAGATGCTCGACATCCTGAACGAACAGCTCATCGAGGGTGGCAACGAGCCTTTCGTCTTCGATCACGACTGCCGCGAGGGTATCTGCGGTATGTGCTCGCTCTATATCAACGGTCATCCCCACGGACCCGCACAGGGCGCTACAACCTGCCAGCTCTACATGCGCCGCTTCCACGACGGTGATGTCATCACTGTGGAGCCCTGGCGTTCAGCCGCATTCCCTATCATCAAGGACTGCATGGTCGACCGTTCCGCATTCGACAAGATCATCGCTGCCGGTGGCTACACTAGCGTGCGCACCGGTCAGGCTCAGGATGCTAACGCGATCCTCATCTCCAAGGATGCCGCTGACGAGGCCATGGACTGCGCTACATGCATCGGCTGCGGTGCCTGCGTCGCTGCTTGTAAGAACGGTTCAGCTATGCTCTTCGTCTCTTCTAAGGTCAGCCAGTTCGCCCTCCTGCCGCAGGGCCGCGTAGAAGCTGCCCGCCGCGTGAAGAACATGGTGGCTAAGATGGAAGAGCTCGGATTCGGCAACTGTACCAACACCCGTGCCTGCGAGGCTGAGTGCCCGAAGAACGAGTCGATCGCGAACATCGCCCGTCTCAACCGCGAGTTCATCAAGGCCAAGCTCGCCGACTGATTCTGAAACAATAGAGAGGATGCCTTTCGCCGGGCATCCTCCCTTGATTATGATAAACGCCTGTAGACTTCCGTCTACAGGCGTTTTTGCGATTAATAAGGCAAGCGGCGCGGCGACATCATAATACCAAATTCACCAAATACAACGCAATGGGTATGGTGACGAATGCAATGCCTATAAAGTCAATGACGACACCGGTCTTTATCATCTTCGTGATAGGTACATAGCCGGAGGCGTAGACGATGGCATTGGGTGGCGTCGAGACGGGGAGCATGAAGCCGAGTGAGGCCGACAACGCCACGCCGACGGCGACAGGAACGGGGGAGAAGCCGGCGGCAACGGCAGCGCCAATGGCCAACGGACCCACCATGTTGGTGGCCGCGGTGTGAGACGTGAGCTCCGACATGAGCAAGGAGACGACACAGAACACGGCAACGAGCACGAGCTGTGAAGGCTGGCCACCCATCATGGCTACGATGCTGTCACCGATCCATTGCGAAAGGCCGGTGGTATACATCATGCCACCCATGGCCAGTCCGCCACCGAAGAGCAGCAATGTACCCCATTCGACACCTTCCACCGCCTGCCGCCAGGTGATGACAGGGCGTGGCCTGCCGTCGGCTTTTCTCCCGCCGGGGAGGAAAAACAGGATCAGGGCACCGATCATGGCGGCGATGGCCTCGGGGAAGAGGCGGTTGTATGTCTTTATCACGTCGCTGTTGTTGCCTAAGGCCATGCTCAGCACACCGGGTGTCACCCACAACACCACCGCGATACAGAATCCCACCATCGTCATCTTCTGGGCCAAGGTCCACTTGCCCAAAGCCTTGCGTTTCTCTTCAACAAACTCGTGCGCGCCTTCAATACGGCTTACGTCGGCGGGGAACATCCTTACGAGCAACAGGTAGGCAATGGCAAAATAGATGACCATGGCCACAAAGCCCCATATCATCCATTGGAAGAAGCCGATATTGATGCCCGACAGCTCGTTGAGAAAACCTAACATGATGATATTGGGAGGCGTACCGATGGGTGTCAGCACACCGCCGATGGAACAGGCGTAGGCCGTCATGAGCATGAGACCTGTAGCGTATTTGTACGTCTTCAGGTTGATGCCCTTTCCCTTTGCCGCCATCATCTCTTTGATCGACTCTAACAGTCCGAGCGCAATAGGAAACATCATGGCGGCCGTGGCGGTATTGCTTATCCACCCGGAGCACAGCATACATGCAAAACCGATGGCAAAGAAGATTCGCCGGGGGTTGTCGCCTACCCAGCGCATGGAGACGATGCCATACGAGATGCGCCGGTCTATGCCGTTGACCGTCATCGCCTTGGCAATGATGAACCCTCCCATGAAAAGGAAGATGGTAGGATTGGCAAAAGCCGCAAAGGCATCTTTCATCTTCACGACATCGAAGATGACACACAGCGTGGGGCCAATGAGCGAGGTCACGGGGATCGGCACCGGCTCCGTGATCCACCACAGAGCGACGAGTGTCATGATGGCGGCTAATTTATGCCCTTCCGGACTTAATCCGCTAATGGGTGTCGCCCACACGATCAGGGCGCAGAGAGGTCCGCAGATCGCTCCGATGAGCCTTCTGCGGCGGTCAAACTTAGTGTTTCTTTGCTGGTCTTCAAGTGCGGCAGCGTCGGGTTGTGCAAGCTTGGAATCCATAGGCTTTTGGCTTTTTGTGAGTAATGATAATAATGGTATAGATTAACAGCAAAATTAAGCAAAAAACATGATAGGCAGGGTGTCGGTTCTGTTTATTTAATTTTCTTTTTCTTTTGGCTTTTATTATTGTAGCTATTCAGCGGGTTCCTTTCGGCATTCTTGCAGAGACGCGATCGTGATACATACGAGACGCGATCGTGAAACGTATGAGGCAGGATGATATTTTTATGGTTGCACATTAAAAAATCGCCAAATATTTGTTCTTTCAAGAAAAAATATCTACCTTTGCACAACCGAATAGATACGGCTCTCGTAGCTGCATCTGTCAATGATTGGACTTGTAGCTCAGTTGGTTAGAGCAACAGACTCATAATCTGGAGGTCCTAGGTTCAAGCCCTAGCTGGTCCACACTGATAATCAGCAACTTAAGACGATTCTTAGGTTGTTGATTTTCTTTTAGGGAAAACAATGGGAAAACACTTCTTCCTTGATACGTCCCTGATATTTCGTTTATCTTGACACCAAAATAGGGCGGGAAAACAAGTGGGAAAACATATCATGGGGGATCAAGAACATATCGTCTTAATCCTTCAAGCAAGCCAAAGGTATTACCTTCACCCCATCAGGACGAGTGTAAGCCATGTGACCGCCAGTAATCACCATCATCAGATCAGGTTCACGAAGCTTAATCTGCTTCTCTACTTTATTATGTTCTTGAACCAAGCGCTTGATCTCTTTCAGATGTCCAGCGCCTTCTTCTATTTCTTTGCTTCCTAACTTAAATTCAATCAGTGCATACCTGCCATCTTCCAGATGGAGGACAGCGTCTGCTTCCAGGTCGTATCTGTCATGATAATATGAAATCGAGCCGCCAAGCGACATTGAATAGGCTTTGAGATCCCTAATTGCCATACATTCGAACAAGAACCCAAAGGTTTTTAGGTCTGTATATAACGCTTGGGGCGATAAGCCTAATGCAGCAACAGCAATAGATGGATCAACAAATTCTCGTTTTGAGCCACGACGTATCGCACTGGCAGAGCGAATGGCTGGGCTCCAAGCATCAATGTCTTGTATGACGAATAAGCGCTGAAGTGCATTCAGATAAGTATCAAAGGTTGTATCACTAATACCTTCTAAATGCTCATTTACATCCTTGTAAATCACACTTTTCTTTGCGAGTGTCGAGATATTGCGTGCATAGCTCTGTAGAATGGCTTTCGCTATTTTCTCATTTCGCTCAATCCCATCTATGGTTGAAACGTCAGTATCACAGACTGTACGGATATAATTCCTTGCAATCTGGAGTTTTGCCTTATCAAACGAAGCTTTTAGTGATGCAGGCCAACCGCCTCTGCAGGCTGCAAATATCAGATCTTCTATCGTCGTATCAGAAGTAATGCCGTCGATGTCCAACTCGGGAACATCAAACAAGTCTTGCAGAGAAATTCTACCATTTGATTCCATTGATTCATATAGACTCATTGGCAGCATCTGCATCTTGGCTATTCTGCCACTGCCAGAATGCTTGATATACTCTTTCTTTTTTTTGGAATCAATAGAGTTGGACCCTGTCATAATGAATTGACCAAATTCATTGCGTTTATCAACCATGGCACGCACGGCATCCCATAAAACGGGAGCTTCTTGCCATTCATCAATCAACCGAGGTGTATCACCAGCAAGAAGAAGAGAAGGCTTGACTGCAGCAGTTGCCTGGTAACTGTCACGCATATCTGGATCCTGCAAACTAATAATACTCTTGGCTTGCTGTGCAGCCGTAGTGGTCTTGCCACACCATTTCGGACCTTCTATCAGCACTGCTCCGGAAGATGCCAATTGAAGACTCAGAAAGCCATCTGCTGTTCTCTTTAAATATTTCATATCTGCCTTAATTGAAATCTGTTGCAAATATAATGTTTTCTTCTGAGATCAGCAAGTTATTTGGTATATTTGTGCAAGTTTAATTGGTATTTTTGCTGTATTCCGCTTGGAATTTTTGTGATTATGATTAATGTAAAGAAAGAGCCTGCTACGATCAATACCGCAGCAGGCTCTTTCTTAAATAGTGATACTAAGGTTACTTGATGACGACCTTCTTGCCGTTTACAATATAAACGCCTTGAGTGGGCTTATTCACCTTACGGCCTTGTAAGTCATAGATCTTCACAGATGAAGGATCTACGGTGATACCATTGATACCCGTATCCGTGGAGACAGTAACCGTTGATTCACTGTCAGCAGGATAATACTCCTTTTCATCAGCTGTAGCAAGCACGACTCGCTCCATCTTAAGCGTATAATCACCTTCTGCCGCATCCTTTTCTGCCTTCAATTTGATATTGACAACTGGACCATCTACACCTTCAACATCAGTATTTGAGAGCGAGAACACAATTACACGGTAACGATTGCCACGGATGAGATTAGAGGTCAAAGAATGATCTACACATCTTGATGTGACTAAAGAAGCTGAATAACGAACTTTTCCGCTCTGGTTTACGGTGCTATCTACAGTGATACCCTTTGGAAGAAGAATATCGAACTGGAAGCTACAATACTTGCCACTGTTCACAAGATTAACTGGCAAGGTAGCTGTCTCTCCCGGAGCAACTGTTATATTACTGCAATACATCTTGTCGTTCGTCGTAACCTCATTGGCTACAGCAAAGACATTCTTCTTAGCCGATGCAGACGTCTTTACCTCAGCGAGAACATTAACGATAGCATTCACATCAGACACATTGATAATACCATTATTGTTCATATCTGCTGCAGCAAAATAGAAGTTCTCTGATGGTTTCTCCGCAATATAGTTCACCGTACTATTCACATCTGCAAGAGAAACTTTTCCGTCACTGTTAGCATCACCCATTATAACATCGTTTACATGGATAACGCCAGTAGCATCTTGACAGTAATATTCCTTTTCTGAAGCGTCTGCTAAAACGATGTTGCGGATGCTGATATTGTAATCGCCTTTCGCCACATCCCCTATTGTAATAGGAATATTGACAAGAGCTCCACTCTTTCCAGAGAAATTATCATTAGCTATCGAGAAAGCAATAACGCGAATGGCACCAGTACTTACCTTATTCGAGGTGATAGAGTGTGTATCCTCCTGGCGACCTGCAAACTGAATATCATATTTGTCCTTGCTGTTCTTGGCAATATCCATACCATCAGGCAGATAGACATCGAACTGGAAGCTGCAAACAGGATCTTCGTTGTTCAAATAGACCGGATACATGATGGTCTTGTCCTTCAGCGTGGTCGTATCTTTCAGCACAATCTTATCGTTAACCGGAGCATAAACCGTGACGATAGCTGAATCGGCCTGATTCGTACCATCCGTTGATGTCGCTATGATCGTTGCTTTACCATTGCCGACGCCTCTCACGACGCCATCCTTTACAGTAGCTATACTCGTATCTGAAGAAGACCATGCGATAGTCTTGTTCGTAGCATCATCCGGCTTAATCGTTGCTTTCAATGTTGCCGTCTGACCCTTCTTCAGCGTAAGTGTCTTCTGATCCAAGGTCACACTCGTAACAAGGCCGTACACTGTCATGTCAAGTGTAGGCCATGCCTTGCCTTCATCAATCTTCCACACACGACTGAAGGACCAGCCGAGCTTCTCATAGGTTGCTTTCGACTTCAATTCATCCTCTGTCTTGGCATAACCATCAAGGATATTATCCGTCACTTTCTTAGGCACGCCATTGACTGAAAGAATCATCGTGCTGAGTGCATAGTTGTTCTCTCCCGGCTGTGCAGCCCCATTCTTGAAGCCACCGAGCACACGGATGCTCCATCCACTCTTGTCCGTGACATTCACCTGTGGGTTACCAGCCACGAGATTATTGACTGTTGCCTTAGCACCATCATTGTAGCCAACAGCTCCGGCCCCGTAGAACTCACTGTTCACGTTGCCTTTGCTATAGCTATTGCTAACCTTTCCATAGTTGTAAGCCACAAGGCCTGCAGCATAAAGTGTAGAGGTAGCGTCAGCAGTTGAATAGCAGTTATCTATCAAGCCTTCGCCGTTGTTTATACCAATAAGACCACCAACATAACTCTTTGCTCCAGTTGCAGCCAAAGTACCTTCAGCATAGCACTTAGTGATAGAGTCTGTTGCCTCTGTCAAACCGACAAGGCCACCAACATACGTACTGTCGCCTGAGGTTTTAGCTGTAGCCTCAGCATGAGAATTCTTCAAGATGACATTCGAGCCTTTTCCGAAGATGCCACCTGCATAAGCATTGGATCCCGTTGTCGTTAACTTAACCTTCGCACAACTGCTTATGACATCAACGCTTCCATCGGCTAATCCTGCAAGACCACCAATATAGATGTCTTTAGTTGATGAAGAGGTTGTCTCACCTTCATAATTGACATTATTGAACTTCATTGCGCTCGTCATACCAGTTATACCACCGACATGATTCGAGCCTTCAGCATTACCCGTGACAGTCACGTTTTCTATCTTGCCATTCGTCATCCGACCTATCAGCACAGCCGTATAATCTCCACCTTTGACCGATTTACCCGATGCTGTCTCAACCGTCAGATTCTTGATGTAGCCAGCTGGGAAGTTAGAGAACAATCCATTGTAACCAGCCGTCGTATTACACCAAAGACCAGTAATCTTATGACCGCCACCATCAAAATAGACAGCAGTCACACCGTTCTTGCCGATAGCAGGCCAGCCCTCCGTAGGACTGTACTTATTGATCCATTCCGTCAAGTCGATATCATTCATCAACTTGTAAAAGCCTTTCTTGTAGACACCCTGAAGATCAGCAGCTGTATAGACGCGATAGGGATCGGCTTCAGTACCGCTACCCGGATAGTTCACAGTTGCATCCGTATAAGGAGACTGCCCCTTCCCGTCTACAACAGCATACAAGCGTACGGGGTCTCCGGACTGAAGAGCGGGCACAGAGAATGACCACTGATTGCCGTTACAAACGACTGATGACTTATAAGAGTCACCTACCTCTATATATACAGTACCACCATCTATACTCTTGCCACTTATCGTCGTCTCTTGAGACACAAGGTTGGATGTAATCTTAGGAGGTGCAGCCTGCCACGGCTTATAAGGATAGGTTTCCGTCTCTTGAATCGTCCAATCGTTGTTGAAGTCCCAATCCATTGATACATAATTTGCTTTCAATCTCAACGAGGAACTACCATATCCTATACCATTTTGTAAATTATCAATAACAGATTGCACAATACCCGCCTTACTTAATAACAATGATGACAAACCCAAATTCTGGAACTTTGTTCCAGATGTTCCAATATCATTCGTATTATCAACCTTTCCAAAAATACGTCCTATAGTGTCTATTGTGCAAGATAACATGCTCATGGCAGATACATTAGCCTTAATACTAACTCCACCTTTTGAAGTTTGAAAACCGGCTCCTAAGATACCACCTATAACACAATCTCCCTTTATTGAGCCAATCGCTAGATTATTTGACAATAATCCCATTATTTTTTTGCCAACGATCCCGCCAAGGTAAGATTTACCAATGATAGCTCCACTATATAAATTATTTGTTGCATTCAATACTACGCTACCCTTACCATACTTATATCTTGTATCACCAAATGGACACATTGAAGTAGATATTAATCGAGTACCATAATTACCTTGGTCATATCCAATAATACCACCTACATAATTGCCCTTACATTGTAAATTACAAATTGATAGATTATTATTAATTTCGATGATCCTATTTCCTTCATCAACTAGTTCATCGTTATAATAAGTCACTACAGGATTCTTAATATATCCGCCGACATCATTTCCCCTTACATGCTTACATTGATTTAAGGTAACATCTTTGTCTTGATAAGTATTAGAAGATATAGAACCTATTATTCCTCCAATGCAATTGCCTCCCTTAATATCTCCAACATGATTACATTTCTTTACTTCTGTGATACTTCCTCCTTCACTTAGTCCAACAATTCCACCAACATAATCAGAAGTTCCTATAATTTCCCCATTAGAACGGCATGAAGTTATGCTTACGCTTCCTTCTTCATTAATATAACCGATAATTCCTCCTAATCTCTCTGTACCAGATACATTTCCCTTATAATTTGCATTATTGAGCGTACATTTAGCACGTGCAAAACCTAGAATGCCGCCCAGATAATCACCTTGCTTAATGTTACCAGTTACATTAGTATTCGTAATTGAAACCTCATAACCTTGGCCCAATATACCTCCGACGGCTCTTCCTGCTGTTATGTTACCATCAAATGTGCAGTCAGTAAAGTTCGTGTTCCTGGCAAATCCGATTATACCACCAATGTTGTTAGAAGTACTCTCAAGTTGGCCTTTGACACTAATATTATCTAAAGTGCAACTTGCAGCACTACCAACTAATCCACCTGAATAATCTGCAGTTGATTTGATTAGAGATGAAGTTACTATAACATCTTTAAATGTAGAACCTATTGCCACGCCTGCTAATGGAGCTACAAATCCCTTTCCTTCAACCTTATCTGTAATTAAAGTCAAGTTTTCAATATGACTATTTTTGATATAGCCGAAAAATCCAATATTATCTTCAGAAGGGCGACTAATTGTCACACCTGATATAGTATGATTATTTCCAATAAAGAATCCTTTAAAACAAGCAGATTCCACACCTATAGGCTGCCACCCCTGCCCTGGATTATTTTCTTCTATCCATTCTGTCAGGTCAATGTCTGACATCAGATTGAAGTACACACTATCCTTCCCAAGGAAGTTGCGCATCTGATTTAGCTGCTCAGCATAGAAAATCAGATAAGGGTCATCTTTGGTTCCAGACCCCGATCCGCTGAACTGAGCGAACGCTGCTGTTAGCGAGCATAGGAACAATGCCCAAATGAGTAATAGTCGCTTCATAGTCATTTATAATTTAACTTCAGTTTCTTCGTCTACCTCATTTGAATCGTAAAGATTAGACTTGTATATCTTCTTGTTAGGAATCAAGTACTTAATCTTTTGATAAGTTGCGATATTTCTTAGTATTTTCTCTTCATATTGAGGTTTGTTAGGATTAAGTGGTTGCAAAGTGATCTTGTTTATAACATGCCCCCAGTTAAAGTTAGAAAGGAGCATATGATCAACATCCTCAACGCCTTTTCTTATTAAACTTACGCGCACCTCTTCCTCGTAGTTATAAGCGTTACGTTTAAGTGAGAAATTATTGATAAAAAGATCTCTTAACTTAACAGCTCTTTCCTTCTCTGATACCTGCTTTAGGGTATTGATATTAGGATCAAATATAGGTGTAGGGGTAACGATATTTTTCCTTAACCGGTAATCCATTTTTGAAAGATACAAATAGCCCCCATCAAAGATAGAATTACACAAAGCATAACATAGTTCGTAAGCATCTATTTCTACTCGAACGATGCTTCCACTTGCAGGCATGTAAATTTTCCATGCCGCTTCTGCTTATTTCGGTGAAATTCCCCCACCTGTTTCGGTCAAAATCCCCCACCTTAGATATGGCGATACAGATGGTGCGGCAAAATTAATAATTATTTTCTTAAACTGTCTCCTTTCAGCTCAAAACGATATGAAGTTTTAACGATTCTGTCCAAAATGGAGTCTGCGATAGTCTTATTTTTGGATAGGACATCATACCAGTCGGCTATTGGAAGTTGGCTGGCGATGATAGTAGACTTTCGGGCATGCCGGTCTTCGATGATCTCCATGAAGTCAATAAGCTGCTGTCCGCTTAGTTTAACCAAGCCGAAGTCGTCGATTATCAAAAGATCCACTTCTGACAGCTTATCGAAGAACTTGGATATCTTGGCTTCGATCCTTGCCAGGTTTACAGCCTCATTGAGCTTCTGCATATTGTAGTAGCTCACTTTGTAACCTAAGAAGCACGCCTGTCTTCCTAATGCCGTAGCAAGATAGCTCTTGCCAACGCCTGTAGGACCTGATATTAGTACAGAGGCTCCTGCTTTCAAATAGTCACACGAAGCCAGTTGCATTATCCGGTCCTTGTCTCGTCCGTTCGCACTGTCGAAGAATATCTTCTCTACGCTGGCATCGTAGCGGAAGTGTGCGTTCTTTACGAGCCGTGACAGGCGATTCTCCCGTCTTTTATCACGCTCGGACTGCAAAAGCATCTGCATGCCTTCGTCAAGCGTTACCTCCTGGGTCTTACGGGTTTCAAGGAGAGCCTGCCATCTCTCGGCCATGCCAGAGAGATGCAGTTCCTTCAGTTCATTGTAAATTTCATTCATTTTTAGATGGGATATTGTTGTAAAGTTGTTGTTGCATTGGAGCCGTCATAATAGTTGCGGCCACGTATATTCTCGTGATCTTGAGTCGGAAAAAGGTCAGGCTGAACAGGATCTTCAGACGGTAGCCCTGCACATTTGGTCTTTACCATCTGATTCACGAAGTGATAGCTGCACTGATCATACCTCAAGGCAGCCTTCAAGGCTTTGTCGAACAGCAAAGGGTCAGTAACCTTCTGAAGGTGTAGAAGTCCGTCACAGCCTTTATAGAAGAGTTCTGGGACTCTGCTTGCGTTGCGTGAGAAGATGCGCTCTATGACCTTGCCCAAAAGATTAGAAGCCTTGTAACCCCGCTGTATGTAACGGGCCGGTGAAGCCTGGGCGTAGTCATCATAATACGACGGCATATGCGTTTTGTCTGTCGTGTATCTACCCGGTTGCCTGTCCCGATGGTGTACGGCGACCTTTTCTCCTCCTATATAGATGCTCACCAGATCACGTGTATAGATAACCTTAGCTCTCTTGCCAATGTATTTGTAGGGAACTGAGTAATAGTGCTTGTCACGGCCAAGATAGACATGGCTGTTTTCCAGGACTGTCAGCTCCGTTTCATATTCTACCTGATATGACTCAGGATTGAGCGTATTCAGTTTGGGCTTGTCTATTGCAAGAAAACGCTCTTCCCGTGTGCAGGTGTACTGCTGCATACGGCGCTGGTTATGCTTGAGCATGCATTCCTGTATTGCATCATTAAGCTCTTTAAGGGAGAAGAAAGTCATGTTCCTCAGAACGGCAAAAACACGTCTGTAGACGAGCCTAACCTGGTCCTCCACCAAAGCCTTGTCTTTCGGATGCAGAGACCGCGCAGGTATCACCACGCAACCGTAATGCTCTGCAAGCCTGTCCATCACATGATTGATATCAGGCTCATACCGGTCGGCCTTGATTACTGACGCCTTGAGGTTATCAGTAACGATTATCTTGGGTACTCCGCCTATAGCCTTGAAACACTCGTTGACAGCATATATGAAGTCGTCTATAGTCTGTGAAGGAACGGCTATTGCATAGCCGTAATCTGATGCGGGAAGACTTGCTACAAAGACCTCGCACTGATGGACCTCGCCCGTATCACGGTCAACATAACTGAGCTTCTGGCCGGTAAAGTCAAGGAATATCTCCCTTCCGCCCTCACGGTTCTCTGTCAGCACATACGAGAGGTGGTGCGCTTTCAGATGCTGCCCTACATGATAACAGAACTGCGTGTAGCTGTAACCGTTGGGGTAATCCTTCTTGTACTCTTCCCAAAGAAGATACAAGGTTACACCGGTCTTATGCAGTTCCTTGACTATGTACTCCAAACGTCCTGAGAGATCCTGAAAACGCTTCTCGCTGTATGCTGCATTGCCTCCAGTATAACGTCTCTCAAGCACCGGATCGTCAAGTTTAAGTAGCCCGTCAAGGCCCAGCGGATCGTTATCTACCAAGTGTATATACTTTCTGACTGTCTTGCGGTCCATACCAAGGGAACGGCTGATCTCTCGGATTGACATTTGCTCCTTATGGAGTCTGATTACTTCCTTTAATTTTGACATGTCGATACATTTGTTTGCCATAATAACTCAGGCTGATAAGACAGCCCAAGCTGCAAATGTACCGCTTTTTCATTAGGTGGGTGATTTTGCTCCGAAACAAGGATTGCCTGATTCATGACCTGGTGGGTGATTTTGCTCCGAAACCAAGTCGCTGACAGGCAGATGTGAAATCCAAATGGTCCATTTTGCTCCGAAATAGAGTCGGCTCACGCCCGCCCCCGCACGGGGGGTCCATTTTGCTCCGAAACAAAGGCCTTGTTTAACGCTGATTTAACAGTCTACGCGACCTTTTTGGCCCATTTTGCTCCGAAATATTGCTTGGGAATCATCCCGTAATGGTGGGGGAACTTGCTCCGAAATATGCACCGCTTCCTCATTGACTTTTGCGCTCTCACCTTTAAAGCAAGTAGCAAATACAGAATATTCTTTAAGTGTGTTTGTATCTTCTTCCTTTTGGAGTCCAATATTATCTAATGACTCCATATATTTTGTTTCAAAAGGGTCGTCCCAAGAAGATGGACTTGCGAGATATAGAGTATGTTCTGCTAAAGACTTTAACAGGTGTTCCGTCTTGAAATACCTATAAAAGACCGTTCTTTTTTCCCCCTTCAGATCTGAAACGATTTTGAGTTTATTGCTTATTCTCAATTTTTCGGATCCTAGGAAATTCGTAAATTCCTGGAAATTATTACCGTTTTCAAGCATTTTTTCTTTCATCCTAAGAGACATAATATTCAGCACCCCCAAGCTGAAAATTTCATTCAATCTCTATCCTATACATACGAAAAAAGCGTGGGAGTCTTACAGTCACCCGTCCCACGCACTGAGGCCTTCGCATTGCCCATTGTAGTCAGAACGAGCAACGCAGAAGCCCACGCCGATATGTATACACCATACGATACCCATAAAACTATAGGTACTCAATATGGGCTGTAATACACACCCATGGACATCTACCATTGCTAAGTCCTTTGACTACAATTGAAGTTTGCGAAGTTTCAGTGCGTCAAGAACAAAGCGTCAAGTAAACGCCTTAATCATATATATGATCCCCACTGCTAAGAAGCTCCTCATGAGCATCTCTTCCCCACCCTTTGCGGTCTTCTGCATAGAGGACGACCACCTTCCTGTTCCCCGATAACGGGGAGAGCACAAGTAGGGTGGTCGCAACCTGCTAAGCCTTCCCTTGGGCTTCGAGCATGGTTCTCGGTTGCAAATATATACAAAGATTTTGATTTACATCAACTTTTCAAGGAAAATTTTATAAAATATTTCTTGAAGGGTGGAATTTTGCAGATTGATGAAGACGTCGACTTCACCAAAATAGTGGTCGCCAAAGAAGGCGTTTTTAGCCGAAAAACGACTATTTTCAAGAAAAATCGTATTATTTCTGCATTTTGTTTGGGTGTTATCTTGATTGTAGTTGAAATATACCTAACTTTGCAATCGTCAATCTTTTGACAACCCGGATAACGTGGTGTCGATTAGGGCACTAAACAATTACTAACCCACATAAAACTACTATTGTATGAAGAGTTATAATTTATATGATCTTCTTCAAAAGCACGTTTGTGCAATGACCGGAGAGGAATTTATCTTCCTCATGAGCAATCTGTCGGTTCTATCCGACAAGTCTATTAACCACTCTACGGATGACGAAAAGCCAAGGCACTTAGTCTATGGCATCAAGGGTATCGCCGACACCTTCGGATGTAGTATCCCGACTGCCAACCGTATCAAGCGTAGCGGCATCATCGACGGTGCCATCACGCAGGTGGGCCGTAAGATCGTCATTGACGCTGATCTCGCCCTGGAGTTGGCTGCCAATACCAAGAAACAGGGAAAGGAGGTGTGTGTATGACGGCCCAGCTGTCAACCAATCAGTATTCTCCCCAAGAGGGGAATACTGACCTCTACATCCGCGTACGTACCGATTACTATAAGATCGTGTACAAGCCTATGACTGATGGTACCCGCGCCAAACAACTCATCCGATGGAAGTACAGTACCATCAAGAAGGATCACGGGCAGGAGGTAGCAGAGGATGTGCCTTGCTACGATGACTTCATCATCTTTCCCGACAACGTCCATCCCAAGCAGGTGGTAGACGGAAAGTTCTGGAATCTTTACCATCCGATGAAATATCAGCCGGAGCAAGGTGAGTTTCCGAACATCGACAAGCTCATGGAGCATATCTTCGGGGACCAGAAAGAGCTCGGCTATGATTACTTGCAGTTGCTCTACTTGCAGCCACGTCAGAAGCTGCCCATCATCGTACTGGTGTCGCGGGAGCGCAACACGGGCAAGTCGACCTTCATGCACTTCCTCCATCTGTGGTTTGGCGACAACGTGACGTTCAACACCAATGAGGACTTCGGCAGTTAAGTTGGCTTCGCCGACTTCCGTCACGACTCGGCATAACCCGAACAAGTTCGGCTTCTGCTCTCGCTGCTCCGTCAGTTCAACGCAGACTGGGCTGGGAAGCTCCTGATCTGCGTGGACGAGGCGATGCTCAGCAAGCGGGAGTCGTCAGAGCGCATCAAGAACCTGAGTACCTCTCCTATCTATAAGATAGAAGCTAAGGGGAAGGACAAGGTGCAGCAGGAGTTCTTCGCCAAGTTCATTTTCTGCTCCAACAACGTCGATAAACCGTTGATCATCGATCCAGGTGAGACACGCTACTGGGTGCGTGAGGTGC
>Ga0256404_1005918_pt1 | contig 20896 bp, 16 predicted proteins | sample RumenRJG_01DNA_FD_185990 | JGI IMG/M metagenome (GOLD analysis project Ga0256404, IMG submission 185990) | Bovine rumen microbial communities from Lethbridge, Alberta, Canada - RJG_01 | ecosystem: Host-associated > Mammals > Digestive system > Stomach > Rumen | place: Canada: Alberta | collected...
GGAACCCTTGCCGTTAGTTCCCGCTATGTGGATGAATTTAAGCTTATCCTGGGGGTCTCCCAGTTTCTCCAAAAGAGCGGTGATATTCTCCAGGCCCAGGACACTGCCTCCAGCGGCCACGTTGTTTAAGTATTCCCGTGCTTCTTCGTAAGTCATTTTATATGCCCCCACTCGCTCTTCCCAATAGGTAATCTATAAACTGCTGGGCAGTTCTGCCGGAGAAGCCTCCGTGGTAAAGTTCCCACTTGGAAGCCTCAGAAAGAAGCTCTTCCCGGGGCATATCTATCCCGTTTCTCTCTGCAAGGCCTAAAACTATGGCATCGTATTCCTTCCGGTCGGGAGAACCGAAGTAAATGGATACACCGAACCTGGAAGCAAGGGAAAGTTTCTCCTGAACGGTATCATTTCCGTGTTTGTCATCATCAGCCTCTTCCCTGTCCGAGAACTTCTCCCTGATCAGGTGGCGGCGGTTGCTGGTGGCATATATGAGAACATTATCGGGTTTGACCTCTAAGCCTCCTTCAATAACAGCTTTTAAATACTTATACTCCGTCTCAAATTCTTCAAAGGACAGGTCGTCCATGTAGATAATAAACTTGTAATTCCTGTTCTTAACCTGGGCCAGTATGGAGGTAAGATGCTTAAACTGGTGCTTGTAGAGCTCGATCATCCGAAGTCCTTCCGGATAGTAAAGGTTAAGAATGGCTTTAATGCTGGTGGATTTGCCGGTGCCGGCTTCTCCGAAAAGGAGGCAGTTATTGGCATGTCTCCCCTTCACAAAGCACTCGGTATTATCCTTTAACTCAGCTTTCTGGATCTCATATCCCACCAGGTCGTCCAAGCTCACCGAGGCTGTATTGTTAATGGGAACTATCCGGGGTCCCTCATCACTTTCTACAACTCGAAAGGCCTTATGAAGACCGAATTTGCCCACGCCGTATTCCTTATAGAAGGCTGTCACCTCATCCTTAAAGGCTTCCACGTCAGGGGCTTCTCCCAGGGCTTTTGCCAGTTCACAGATACGTCTGCTTATCCTTTTATTGATAACCTTGGACTCCACATCCCCGGTATTATAGTCATAGAGCATATCCGCACAGGTTATCTCCAGGGCATTATCCAGCCTCCGAAGGTCCAGGTCGAAAAGCTTTTTAAATATCCTGAAATCATTTAAGGCAATCTCATTTATACTGCCTTCCACCGGACCCCTTATCTCGCAGGCAAGGCTGTAAGCATTCTCATTCCCTGCCAGAAGGTATGAAAGATATGTATGCCAGAGGTTGCCCTCATATCCGTGAGCTGCGGAAAGCTCGATAAGCTCGGATATGGCCTTGCATAAAACCTTAACTATGTCGCTGCTGATGGACAGATCGTCCTCCGCCTGATTATAAGCCCAGACAATATCCTTTAAGATATCCTCATGAGCCAGATTCCTGTATAATAATAATCTGTTGAGATTAACCATTTTTAAGCCTCCTTCATTTCTCAACATTATACCCTTTTCAAATGATTATTGCACATTTTTTTTAGTAAGGATATACTTGAAATATGGGTAAAAGATCATGTATGAAATGAGGGGACCATATGAACACTTACACACTTAAGAAATACCACGGACTTGGAAATGATTATCTTGTTTTGGATCCTGCCAAGAATAATATCTCACTGCAGGCCAGGAATATTGAACTGCTCTGCCAGCGTAATTTCGGAGTGGGCGCCGACGGCATCCTGTACGGCCCCCTTATGGAGGATGGCAGGATAAGCCTCCAGATCTATAATCCCGACGGATCCGAAGCTGAGATCAGCGGCAACGGTATCAGGATCTTTGCGAAATATCTTCTTGACGAGGGATATGTTAAAGAGAAGAAATTCGATATATATACATCCGGCACTGCCAATGCCATTGAATTCTTAGACGATGCCGGCACGAATATGAAGGTAAATATGGGCAAGGCCTCATTTAAGGCTTCCGATATCCCTGTCACGGGGCTCGGGGACGAGATTATAGATAAGCCGGTTTCATTTAACGGGCATGACCTTAAGATTACCTGCCTTACCGTGGGTAACCCCCACTGCATCATAATATCCGATGATGTTACGCCACAGGCTGCCAAGCACTTAGGCCCTCATATCGAAGGAAGCGATTATTTCCCCCACCGGATTAATCTGGCTCTGGTTAAGGTTGACAGCCGTGACCACATCACAACTGAGATATATGAACGTGGAGCAGGCTACACCCTGGCATCAGGTACCGGAAGCTGTGCTGCTGCTGCAGCATGCTTTAAGCTTGGTCTGGTTGATAAGAAGGTTACGGTAAACAGTCCCGGGGGCGACTTGTTTATAGAACTGGATGACGACTTTGGTATCACCATGACCGGATCCGTATCTTTCATCGGTGCGGTTACTATAGCAGAGAACTTTTTTGCATAGATTTAAGGGAACTAATCTAAAAGGAGGAGTATACTATGGCTGTACAAGAATCAGGAGAGATGTATCTTGAAGCGATATACGTTCTTTCTCAGAAGTCCAATTCGGTACGTGCGATAGACGTAGGTGAATACCTGGGTTATTCCAAGCCTTCGGTGAGCAGAGCTCTGGGAGTGCTTAAGGACGAAGGCATGGTTACCAAGAATTCAGAAGGGTTTTTAAGTCTTACTCAGTCCGGTGAGGACCGCGCCAAGTCCATATACGAACGGCATACGCTTCTTACCAAACTCTTTATGAATCTGGGTGTGGACGAGGAGACCGCCACAGAAGACGCATGCCGTATTGAACACTATATAAGTGAGAAGACCTTTTCAGCTTTAAAGGCTCACATTAGCAAGTACGGATCATAAAAAATGCTTGTAATCCTCGTAGTTTTTCGCCAGTAAAGCGGGGGTATCGAGATTATATGGACATTTCTTTTTGCAGGCATCACAATGCCTGCAATTTTCTATGAGTTTCATCTTCTCCCGGGCCGCAGGTGTAAGATTCATAGCCTGGGGAGCCCGGCGAAGAAGGAGAGACATCCTGGCCGCCGTAGCGATATCTATCCCTTCCGGACAGGGCATGCAGTAGCCGCAGCCACGGCAGAAATCACCGGATAATTCCTTCTTGTCTTTCTCTATAAAATCCCTGATCTCATCTGTCATAACCGGAGGATTATCAACGTATGATAAGAATTCATCCAGCTCACTCTCCCGCTGGATTCCCCATATAGGCAGGACATTTTCAAACTGGGCCAGAAATGCGTAGGCAGCCTTTGAATTGGTAATAAGGCCTCCCGCTAAGGCCTTCATGCAGATAAATCCCATATCCGCCTTCCTGCACCGCTCCACCAGATCCAGGTCCTTATCAGAGGCAAGATAAGAAAATGGAAACTGCAGGGTCTCAAAAAGCCCTGAATCTATAACCTCTCTGGCCACCTTAAGACGGTGGTTGGTAAAACCTATATGGCGGATCATTCCTTTTTCTTTGGCCTCCAGCATGGCATCATAGATACCGCTCTCATCCCCGGGTCTGGGCACAAAGGGGATGTTGTGGCACTGATAGAGGTCCAGATAATCGGTCTTAAGATTATTAAGGGTAGTATGAAGGTCCTTCCAGAAGTCTTCGGCCTTCTCCGCTCCTGTCTTGCTGGCGATATATACCTTATCCCTCATATGGGAAAAGGCCTCTCCCAGCTTCACCTCACTGTCTGTATAAAATCTGGCTGTATCAAAAAAGGTTATGCCTCCGTCATAAGCCTTGCGGAGGATCCTTACTGCCTCATCCACGGAAACTCTCTGAATCGGCAAAGCTCCGAAACCGTTCTTATTAACCGTGATTCCTGTCTTACCCAGTGTAACTTTGTCCATATTTTAACCTCCTTTTTTTGCTTTACAGCCTTCCCACAATTATCTTGATCACGAATAAAGCAGCTGCCAGCCACAATGCAGGTCTGATCTTTGCTGCTTCTCCGGCTGCTGTCTTTACGATTACATATGAAAGAATACCAAACATAATACCGTCAGATACGCTTGAGGCGCATACCATGAAAATGATGGTCAAAAAGACGGGTATGGTCTCCGAATAATCCGAAAAATCTATATCTTTTATAGGAGACAGCATCATAACTCCCACTATAACCAGGGCCGGGGCTGTGGCGGCACTTGGTATGGAGCCGAACAAAGGCTCCAAAAACAGGGATGCTAAGAAAAGTACTGCCACTGTTACGGAAGTAAGTCCCGTTCTTCCCCCTTCGGATACACCCGCCGCACTCTCAGAAAAGGTGGTAACCGTAGAGGTTCCCAGTATGGCACCGGCAGTGGTACCCACTGCGTCTGCCAGGAGTGCCTCACGACAATTGGGGATAGACCCGTCCTCACTTATAATCTCCGTCTTCTCGGCGCACCCTATAAGGGCTCCCACGGTATCAAACATATCAACAAAGAGAAAGCTTAATACCACTATGATAAAATCAAACATGGATTTCTCATTTGACACAATGTCTCTGAAGGCAAAATCACAAAAATAGGGTGCATCAGGGACAAATGACCCGCCGATAAAGGTGGTAACCCCCAGAGGGATCCCTATTAAGGTAGTAATGACTATTCCTAATAATAGTGCCCCGCGGACCTTTTTCACAAGGAAAATCTCGGTAATGACAAGGCCGATAACAGCCAGGCCTGCGGTACCGGTCAACCACTCCGCCTTCAGGACGGAAAGGCTGCTCTCATCGGGAATGATAATCCCCGCATTCTTAAGTCCGATGGAGGCTATAAATAAGCCGATACCTACGCTTATAGCCTTCTTTAAGCTGTCGGGAACGCTGTTAACTATAGCTTCCCTGATATTACAAAAGGTCAGAAGGATAAAAATAACACCTTCCACAAAAATAGCCGACAGGGCCCACTGCCAGGAATATCCCATGCCTATGCATACCGTATAGGCAAAGAAGGCATTAAGTCCCATACCTGCAGACAAAGCAAAAGGAAGGTTGGCCACAAGTCCCATAACCAGAGTTGCTATAACGGATGACAGGGCTGTAGCCGTAAAAACCTTGCCGAAATCCATCCCCGCTGCGGAAAGGATCATAGGATTAACCGCCAGAATATATGCCATGGTCATAAAGGTGGTAATACCGGCCATGATCTCGGTTCTGACGCTTGTGTTTCGCTCTTTAAGTTTAAAAATTTTCTCCAACAAATAAGGTGTCCTCTTTTTATGTATTAGTCACTCGCACCACGCTCCTTATTATATCTTCTTTAGGGATAAAAGGAAAGTTTCTTTTTTCCTATATCTATGTTATAATCCCAATGTTATGCAGAAAGGAACAAGATCATGCAAAGAATAATAGATAATATTTCAGAAATAATAATGAATGCTTTTAAAGAAAGCGGCTACGACGGGAAGTACGGCAAGGTGAGCGTTTCAAACCGGCCCGACCTGTGCGAATTTCAGTGTAACGGCGCCATGGCAGCCGCCAAGGAATATAAGTGCGCTCCCATCCAGATAGCTGAGAAAGTTCTGAAAACTCTCGGTGAAAATGCGGCATTTTCCAAGGCAGAGGCTGTTAATCCCGGATTTATAAACTTAAATATATCAGATCAGTTTCTCTCAGACTATCTGGGTAAAATGAGCTCCGATGATAAGCTGGGCTGCGAGATGCATCCCAATGACACCATCATTATCGATTACGGCGGACCTAATGTGGCAAAACCTCTTCATGTAGGTCATTTACGTTCAGCCATTATCGGCGAAAGCATTAAGCGTAATGCAAAATACTTAGGTCTTAATGCCATAGGTGACATTCACCTGGGTGACTGGGGACTTCAGATGGGACTTATTATCCATGAATTAAGTATAAGAAAGCCTGACCTCCCCTACTTTGATGAATCATTTGCGGGAGATTATCCAAAGGAAGCTCCTTTTACCATCTCGGAACTTGAAGAAATATACCCCTGCGCCAGCGGCAAGTCTAAGGAGGACGAGGCCTACAAGGAAGCGGCCATGACCGCCACCAAGGAACTCCAGGCCGGAAGACGGGGCTACCGGGCTCTCTGGAACCATATCATTAATGTTTCCGTAACTGACCTTAAGAAGAATTATGAGAAGCTTAATGTGTCATTTGAATTATGGAAGGGAGAGTCAGACGTACAGGACATTATCCCGGGAATGGTATCTGATTTCAGGTCCTCAGGGGTTGCCCACGAAAGTGACGGGGCACTCGTAATAGACGTTAAGGAAGATACAGATACCAAGGAGATTCCTCCCTGTATCGTTCTCAAATCAGACGGGGCCTCCCTCTATGCCACCACTGATCTGGCAACCTTAAAGGAACGTATTAAAAACTACAATCCTGCCAAGATCATATATGTAGTGGATAAGCGTCAGGAGATGCATTTCGTCCAGGTATTCAGAAGTTCTCGCAAAGCCGGAATAGTTCCCGGGCAGGTCGGCCTTCATTTCGTAGGTTTCGGAACCATGAACGGCAAGGACGGCAAGCCTTTCAAGACCCGTGAAGGTGGTGTTATGCGTCTGGAATCCCTCCTTAATGAGATCGAGGATGAGATGTTTAAGAAGATTACGGATAATCACACCGTAGACCCGGATGAAGCCCGTCTTACAGCTCGGAAGGTGGCCTTATCCGCCATCAAATACGGCGACCTGTCCAATCAGGCATCCAAGGACTATGTATTCGATGTAGAACGTTTTACCTCATTTGAAGGCAATACAGGCCCCTACATTCTCTATACCATAGTTCGTATCAAGTCCATCCTGGCAAAGTATGCAGACCTGGACTGCAGGTGTGAGGGTAGTATAAACCCGGCTTCTAACGAATACGAGAAGGCCCTGCAGCTGGCCCTCTCCCGCTTCAATCAGGTAATCGAGGATAGCTTTACGGAACTTGCGCCTCATAAGATATGCGCATATATTTACGAATTATGCAACGAGTTTAACCGTTTCTATCATGAAACCAAGATCATCTCCGAAGAGGACAAGGCTAAGCAGGCAGGCTGGATCTCCCTTCTCCTGCTGACTAAGAAAGCCTTGGAGACCGCCATCGACATCCTTGGTTTTGATGCGCCCGATCGTATGTGACAACACAAAAGTTACTATTCACAGCTAATTACAAAAAAACTATGTTAGCAAGCTTGCTTGCTTTAACATAGTTTTTTTCGTAATGTACCTGCGAAGCAGGAACTTCGAATGACATAAGTAATCGTAGCATGCAAATTTCGCTTGAACGGTGCGTGCCTTTCGTTTTAAACGGTTTAAGCATCACGGTTCAACGGTGTATAATTTTCAGATGCCGGTACAATTAATACCTATGGTATAGTTTTCTCGTAGTAAAAAACGAGAAAGGAGCATTGGATTATGCAAGACTATACTACAATCATTGGCGTCATTGATATGCGACAGCGCGGCATATCCCATAATGACTGCCGGAGCCGGTACGGCATCGGCAACAGCACCATCAGCCTTATCATGAATCGATTTAAAGAATCCGGTAAGGACTTGGAAGCGCTGAAACAAATGTCTGCGGAGGAGGTTGAGACACTTATTTACCCTCCGGAGAACATCCGGCGAAAGGATGATTCAGTAATGCCTGACTATCAGGCAGTGTATGATCGCCTTTTCCAGCCGGGCAGCAAGGCAAACCTTTTCTACTTGTGGCTTAAGTACAAGAAAGAGTGCCCTTCCGGCTATCAATACACGCAATACTGCCACTATTTTAAGGCGTTCGTAGAAAAGAATTATGGTTCCGATGCGGTAAGCATGGTCGTTGAGCGCATCCCGGGAGAAAAGGTATACATCGACTGGGTAGGTGACCGGCCCGAGCTGCTCATGGATCGTCAGACAGGAGAAATAAAGAAGGTCCACTTCTTTGTAACTACTGTCGGAGTGAGTAACCTTATCTATGCTGAAGCCTTTGAAGATGAAAAGCTGCCTAACTTTATCGCAGGAACAGTACACGCCCTGGAGTACTATGGCGCTGTTCCCAAGTACCTGATCCCTGACAATTTAAAAACTGCGATAACACGGCACACCAAGGATGAACTGGTTGTCAACAGTGCTTATCAGGATCTTGAAAACTTCTATGATGTTATAATCCTTCCGCCTCCGCCAAGGAAACCAAAGGGCAAACCCACCGTAGAAAAGTATGTTCAGTTCCTTGAAACCCACCTGCTGGAAGATCTTAAAGAGAAGATCTACTACAGTATCGAAGACATCAACAGGGATGTCAGAAAAAAGATAGCGGTCATCAACAGTGATAAGAAAACGAAAGATTCCTTATCCAAGATGGAAAGCTTTCTCCGATACGATAAGCCACAGATGAAGCCACTTGCCGGTGAATCCTTCACGTTGTGTGACTATAAATATTTCGCACGTGTACCGAATAATTACCATCTTCTATACGATGACCACTATTATTCTGTATTGTACACGTATTATAACCAGCCTGCAATTATTAAAGCCACTATTGCGGAGATACGTATCTGTGACCGTAATAACAAGCTTATATGCAGCCACAGGAGGTCTTACAAAGACTTTCCCAAATATATCACCAAACCGGAACATATGAAGCCGGAGCACCAGTACTACAAAGAGGTCAACTCCAAGGACGGAGAATACTACAGGTGCTGGGCTTCGTTTATAGGACCTTATACCAAAAACTTCATTGAGCGTATCCTTATGTCGTCAGAGCATGAGGAACAGGCTTATAACAGCTGTAACGGCATCCTACATATGTGCAAGGATCAGTCAAAACTGCTCATTGAAGAGATAGCTAAAACATGTATTGATAGCAATGTCTGCCGTTATTCATACTTTAAGCGTTTATTAAAGGAGCAGCTTGAAAGACCGCTCTCCGTCGATAAAGCATCTCTTCCTGACCATGAGAATCTACGTGGAAAGGAGGAGTACCGATGAACAGGCAATCAGTAAATACACTTAGTATCGATGAATACGAATTATGTAACAAACTCAAAAAAATGCGTTTTTCAGGCATGGCTGCAGAACTGGAGAAGGTGTTCGCTGACCCTAATGCAGATCTGATACCATTTAGTGATAAAATACAGCGCATAATCGATGCCGAGTGGAATCTTCGGTATACGAAGAAACTTAACCGATTCGTTAAAAAGGCTACTTTAAAATACCCTGCGGCAGATCTGGATAATACCATATACGATCCTGCCCGACAGCTTGACACCGGCATTATCGAAGTACTTGCAGAGTGCGGATGGATTGAACAGGGAAAGAACCTTGTCATTACCGGAAAAACCAGCTCCGGGAAAAGCTATCTCGCAAACGCACTTGCCATATGTGCCCTGAGAAGATTCAAAACAGTCAAGTATTTCAAAGCCAGCGCACTTATTAATGAATTAGCCAGAGCAGAAAAGCTCGGGGTATACCCCGAGACCCTGAGCCAAATGTCAGGATACGACCTTCTTGTCGTTGATGATTTCGGGTTAATGAATCTTGATCTCAATAAGTGCAGGAACCTGTTCGAAGTATTTGATTGCAGGGATCCGTACAAATCAATACTCCTGGTATCACAGATACCGGTTACTGCATGGTACGATATCTTTGCTGATCATACCTATGCAGAAGCGAGTCTGGCACGTGTCCTCAGCGAATCATACCGCTTAGAAATGAACGGTAAGAACATGAGGAATCTGGAACCTATAAACAAACGTAAAAACGGATAGCGCACCGTTGGTGCGATACTCCTGCACCGCTCACGCGGTGTGGGGGTACCGTTTATCCGAATATAGCAATGTAATGATGGACATTAGGAAAAAGTCATAAAATTTTTATCTAAAAACTATGAAAAAAATACTATACAAAAATGAAATATAAACTTGTTGACAAAAGTATTAAGTGTTATAATCAATCTCGTAGCATAAAACTGAATATTTATCGGGGATATGCGAGAATACTGCATAATTATTAAGGAGGAATTGGTATGAACAAAATGTTCAAGAAAGTGCTTGCAGTAGCACTTGGCGCCACGATGGTAGCATCGATGGTAGGATGTGGGGGATCTGCACCGGCAGGATCTTCAGCAGCAAAGGGATCATCGTCAGCAGCAGCTGGATCAAGCGCTGCAGCAGCAGCTCCCAGTGGCGGAAAGGTTAAGATTGGTGTTTCCATCTGGAGTTCAACAGACGTTCTGGGATCACAGTGTAAGAAGATTATCGATGAGGCAGCTAAGGCTCTCGGTGATGTAGAAGTACAGTATGTTGACCAGGGACACGTTTCAGAGAAGGTTACAGCATCAGTTGAGCAGCTTTGCGCAGCAGGATGCCAGGGTATCATTATCTGTAACTCATCTGACACAGAGATGACATCAGCTATTAACACATGTAACACTAACAAAGTATATCTTGCACAGTTTTTCCGTATAATCCACAAGACAAACAGTGCTGATATCTATAAGGCAGCTACAGACTCTGCATATTATGTAGGTGCTGTACACGAGAACGAGCCTGAGAACGGCGAGAAGCTTATGAAGATTCTCCTCGACAAGGGCTGCCGTAACGTAGGTCTCATCGGATGGGAGCAGGGCGATGCTACATGGCTCGGAAGATGGGAAGGCTACAAGAAAGGTGCAGAAGATTGGAACAAGGCTCATGCAAATGACCAGGTTAAACTTTCTGAGCCCCAGTACGCTGGAACAACAAGTGAGGGTGGTTCAAAGGCAGCAGAAGCTCTTATGGCAGCTGATCCCAAGCTTGACGCTATAATCCCCGCAGGTGGCGGCGGAGATCCTCTTCAGGGTGCTATCGCAGCTATCGAGCGTGCAGGAAAGACAAAAGATATCAAAGTTGTTTCAACAGACTTCCTTCCGGACCTTGGCGAGAGACTTGCTAACGGATCAATGGCAGGAGAGTCAGGCGGACATTACTGCGATCCTCTGTTTGCATTCATGATGGTTTACAACGCAGTTAAGGGTAACTACAAAGACTTCGCTGGTAAGTTCGAAGAAGTTAACTTCCCATATCTGTATGTATCATCAGCAGACGATTACAAGGCATATGAGAAGTATTTCGTAGATAAGCTTCCATATACAGATAAGGAACTTCAGGATATGGCTAAACTTGACCTTGAAGGCCTTAAGAAAGCAGCAGCTTCACTGTCTATCGAGGATGCAGCTAAGCGTGCAGGTAACTAAGATTTATCAGTAACGATTTATGGCCGGCGTCGTCAGACGCCGGCTATATAAATATACAGGGTGAGAAAGGTACTTTTTTTATGAGTTCAGAAGCTAGCGTTGTCCAAAAGAAGGGATTATCGTCCACTGCCAAGGGATATATCATCCTTGTGGGGCTGGTTATCGTTTCCTGGGCGATATTTAAAATAATCACACCGAATAACTTCGGTTCGTTTGAAAATATGCTTAATTATTTTCAGGCAAGTCTCATCGCTGCTACAGGTGCTATAGGATTCTACTTCGTTTTGGTTATGGGTATGTTTGACTTCTCCATCGGAGCCAATATCATGCTTTCCGCCATAGTAGGCTGCGTCCTTGCATCCAAGTACAATATGGGATATTTCGGCTTAATAATAGGATGTATTATTACAGGAGCATTGGTAGGTCTTATCAATGGTGCTTTTTATGTTAAACTGCGTATACCGTCCATGATAGTTACAACCGGTCTTGCGCTTATCTACGAGGCCATTGCCAACTATATGGCAGGTGGTGTGGTTCAGACACTTCCTTCAGACCTTCGTGCATTCGGTCAGATGCCCGGAGACATCATCCTTGCAGTAATTGCTTTTATAGTGGCATATTTATTGCTTAATTATACTAAGATCGGAACTTATACCTATGCTATCGGAAGTAACGAGTTCGTTGCCAAGAACATGGGTATTAATGTTAATAAATACAAAGTAATAGCATTTATCATTTCAGGAGCCTTTCTGGGCACCATGGCTATCCTTACCATTTCCTACGGATCATCCATGGTTGCTGTTACGGGTATGGCTTCCATGAGCCGTAACTTCATTCCCACCATGGGATGTTTCTTTGGTGTGGCATTTAAGAAATACGGAATGCCTCTTCCCGCTATTATCATCGGAGAGTTCGTTATCAACATCATTTTCTTCGGATTTATAGCTCTGGGTGCACCGACGGCTATTCAGGACGTTATTACAGGTCTGGCACTTCTTATCATTATCACTCTTACTTCAAGAGTCGGTAAAGGTGAGATCGTTAAGTAAGAAAGGAGGATTTGTATATGGGTGAGATCAGATTACAGGTTAAGAACTTAAGCAAGTCCTTCGGTATTACCAAGGCAGTGCAGGACGTTTCATTTAATATTGAGAAGGGCACGGTTCATGCCCTTATAGGTGAGAACGGTTCGGGTAAATCCACCCTTACCAACATGCTTACCGGTATTTATACCATTGACAGCGGTCAGTTTATCCTGGACGGAAAAGAGATCCATCCCAAGAATCAGGTTGAAGCCAATGATGAAGGGGTTTCCATTATAGTTCAGGAGCTGGGAACCTTAGACGGTCTTACGGTTGCTGAGAATATTTTCTTAGGCCATGAGAAGCGGTTCGTAAAAATGGGTATCAAGAACACCGCGGCTATGAACAGAGAGGCTAACGATCTGCTTAAGAAGTACGGATTTGAGAAGATCAAGGCTTCCGACCTGGTGGATGATTACAGCTTTGAGGATCGTAAACTGGTTGAGATCGTTAAGGCTACATATTTTGACCCCAAGATCGTGGTTATTGACGAGACTACCACAGCCCTTTCTCAGGAAGGACGTGAGAATCTCTACAAGCATATGAACCGTATCAGGTCCGAGGGCAACACCATTATCTTCATTTCCCATGACCTCCAGGAGGTTTTGGAGATGTCAGATTTCATTACGGTCCTTCGAGATGGTATTTACATCGATACCGTTAAGAGTTCTGATGTTACGGAAGATGACTTAAAGAAGCTTATGGTAGGCCGTGAGGTTACGGGAGATTATTATCGTCCGGATTACGGCCAGGCTATATCTGATGAGGTAGTTCTTTCCGCTAAGGGAGTTACCGTTCCGGGTCTTATAAATGATGTAACCTTTGATCTTCATAAGGGAGAGATACTTGGATTCGGTGGACTTTCAGAGTCAGGTATGCATGAAGTAGGTAAGGCAATATTCGGTGCATCATTTGACAGGGAAGGTTCGGTTACATTAGCGGACGGCACCGAGATTAAGGATATTACCACAGCCATATCCCACAGCATAGCTTATACATCCAAGGACAGAGATAATGAATCCGTTGTTATGAATCAGAGCATCGGGGATAACATCTGCCTGCCTTCACTGGATGATCTGGCAAATAACCTTAAGATTCTTTCAGGAAAGAAGATGAAGGAATTTGCCAATAAGAATGCCGAAGAGATGTCGGTTAAGATGGTTGATACGGACCAGTTCGTATCAGACCTCTCCGGTGGTAATAAGCAGAAGGTTGTTCTTGCAAGATGGATCGGTAAGGATTCAGATATTCTGGTGCTGGATTCGCCCACCAGAGGTATTGATATTAAAGTAAAACAAAACATTTATCAGCTCATGGACCGTATGAGAAAGAACGGCAAGTCCATTATCATGATCTCAGAGGAGATGGCAGAGCTTATCGGTATGTGTGACCGTATCATAGTCATGAAAGACGGACATATTAACGGCGAGCTCCTTAGAGATCCTAATATGGATGAAAGCACGCTGATTGAGAAAATGGTCTAAGGGGGATATTTGTATTATGGCATTATTTAGTAAAAATACTGAAGCTTCCAAAGATGAGGAGCTGAAAAACATATCTAAGATGAATATGATACGATCCCTTTTACCTATTGTGGGACTTGTTATTATTTTCATCGTATTCAATGTGCTTACCAACGGAAGGATGATAAGGAATCTTTCCCTTGTAATGAGCCAGGTATACGTTACCATGATATCAGCCACGGGTGTATTCTTCATTATGACCATGGGGGGACTTGATTTCTCTCAAGGATCCATACTTGGTTTATCATCCATAGTTGTATGTATGGTATCCAAGATAAATATTCCTCTTGCCATTGTAGCAGGAATCCTTACAGGGGCGGCTATCGGTGCATTTAACGGTTTCTTCTATGTTAACAGGAAGATTAAGTCATTCATCGTTACCATCTGTACCATGTTCCTTTTCAGAGGATTTATCAAATACCTGACTACCAACGCTCCCGTTGCGGGAAGCGCACAGCTTATTAATTACAACACAGACGTTATTAAGGCTGTATGTACCGTTATAGTTCTTGTTATTGGATTCTTCCTTTTCAAGTTTACCAAGTTCGGTATTTATCTGAAGGCTATAGGTGCAGGAGAGAAGGCAGCCAAGTTCTCCGGTATTAAGACGGACAAGATGAAATTTTTCATTTACGTCCTGGCAGGAGCCATCACCGGATTTGCGGCATTTATCAACTGTATCAAGGTTGGTTCCGTTACATCCTCAGGTGGTAACCAGTTAGAGACTCAGATTCTTATCGCTCTGGTTCTGGGCGGAATGCCCATCTCCGGTGGAGCTAAGGTTCGATTCTTAAACGTTATTGTAGGATCTCTTCTTTATATAGTTCTTAACAGTGGTCTTACAATGATGGGATTTACGACGCAGATGATGCAGCTGATCCAGGGTGTTGTATTCCTGGTATTCGTGGCTATATTCGCCGACAGACAGTCACTGCAGGTTATCAAGTAAAAAAGGTGAAATGTTGGGGACGGTTCTTGCGAACCGTCCCCATTTTTTTGTCTTTTCTAGTTGTCCTCGTCAGCGTCGTCCATGCTGTATATGGCTCTCTTCCTTGCCATGTCGTCGCTTTCTAAGTACTCGTCGTAAGTGGTTATCTTATCAATAAGGGCTCCGCCGGGGAGGATCTCCATGATACGGTTGGCAGTGGTCTGCACAAACTGGTGGTCATGGGATGCGAATAATACAACTCCCGGGAACTTAATAAGTCCGTTATTTAATGCGGTGATGGATTCCATATCCAGGTGGTTGGTGGGCTCATCAAGGATCAGCACATTTGCACCGGATATCATCATTTTCGAAAGCAGACATCTTACCTTCTCACCACCGGAAAGGACCTTAACCTTCTTGATTCCTGCATCTCCGGGGAAAAGCATACGGCCAAGGAAACCTCGCACATAGGTGGCATCCTTGTTCTCTGAATACTGGGCCAGCCACTCGGCAATGGTGTATTCATTCTCGAATTCCCTGCCTGAATCCTTGGGGAAGTAGGTCTGGGAAGTGGTAACACCCCATTTAAATGTTCCCTCGTCTGGCTCCATCTCACCCATAAGGATCTGGAAAAGGACGGTCTTGGCATGCTCGTTGCCGCCTACAAAGGCTATCTTGTCGTCGTGACCTACCGTAAATGTAAGGTTATCTAAGATCTTCACGCCGTCGATGGTCTTGGAGAGATTCTCAACGAAGAGAACTTCATTTCCGATCTCACGATTTGGCCTGAAATCGATGTAAGGATACTTACGGCTGGAGGGCTTGATCTCGTCCAGCTCGATCTTCTCCAAGGCCTTCTTACGTGATGTAGCCTGCTTTGACTTTGAAGCATTTGCGGAGAAACGGGAGATGAACTCCTGTAATTCCTTGATCTTTTCTTCCTTTTTCTTGTTAGCTTCCTTCATCTGCTTGATAAGGAGCTGGGAAGACTCGTACCAGAAGTCGTAGTTACCGGCGTAGAGCTGGATCTTGGCATAATCGATGTCCGCAATGTGGGTACATACCTTATTAAGGAAATATCTGTCGTGGGATACCACGATGACAGTATTGTTAAAGTTAATGAGGAATTCCTCAAGCCAGGTGATGGCGTCTAAGTCCAGGTGGTTGGTGGGCTCGTCCAGGAGCAGGATGTCCGGATTACCAAAGAGGGCCTGGGCAAGGAGGACCTTAACCTTCTCGTTACCGTTTAAATCCTTCATGATGGAGTAGTGAAGCTCAGTTCCTACACCTAAGCCGTTAAGCAGGGTAGCGGCGTCGCTTTCTGCCTCCCAGCCGTTCATTTCCGCAAATTCTCCCTCAAGTTCTGAAGCGCGGATACCGTCTTCGTCTGAGAAATCGGGCTTTGCGTAAATGGCGTCCTTTTCCTTCATTACATCGTAGAGATGCTGGTTACCCATGATAACCGTGTCAAGGACGGGGTATTCGTCATATTTAAAATGGTCCTGCTGCAGGAATGAAAGTCTCTCACCGGGAGTGATGGATACGTCACCGTTGGTGGGCTCCAGCTGGCCGGAGAGGATCTTAAGGAATGTGGACTTGCCGGCGCCATTTGCACCGATGATCCCGTAGCAGTTGCCTTCCGTAAATTTGATGTTAACGTCTTCGAAAAGGGCGGTCTTGCCCAGACGCAGGGTTACATTATTCGCTGAAATCATTTGAAACTCCTTCTATTACTAAACACATAAATCATACTTCTCATATTTTACACAAAACTGTAATTATTTCAAGGGAAAAAAGGAGACAGGGGAAAGGAGACAGGGGACGGTTCTCTGTCTCCTTTCAAGAATCCAGCAATTTCAAGGGTTGCGAAAAGGAGACAGAGAACCGTCCCCTGTCTCCTCCCAAGAATCCAGCAATTTCAAGGGCTGCGAGAAGGAGACAGAGAACCGTCCCCTGTCTCCTCCCTGTCTCCTTTAATTCAAGGTTTAATTAACGCGCGGTATATTGACTGGAATATTAGTATATGGTAGTTTATATGAGGTGTTTTTTTGAGGGGATATATTAATCTTCAGGAGGAAAAGGGAAATGAAAAAAGTGGTTGGTATCATTGCTGCGGTGGCAATGGCAGTATGTCTGATGGCAGGTTGCGGTGCACCCCCGACATCAGGATCTAAGGCGGCTTCGGGAGCGACAGGTGCAGCAGGCAGTGCCATGAAGCCCATCCCGAAAGACAAGCTTAAGATAGGTGTTATCCATATTACGGACCCGGCTGAGGGTGCAGGATACACATACACACACGACATCGGAATTCAGGCTATGCAGAAGGAGCTCGGCCTGGAGGACAGCCAGATCGTCAGAAAGAATAATGTAGCGGATACAGATCCGGCTAAGATCGAGACAGCCATGAGAGACTGTATAGATGAGGGCTGCAACGTAATATTTGCTACCTCCTTCGGTTTCATGGATGTATGCGAGAAGCTGGCTAAAGAGTTCCCGGAGATCTATTTCTCCCACGGAACAGGATATAAATGCAACGGCGTTAACTTTAACAACTACTTCGGAAGGATCTATCAGGCAAGATACCTTTCAGGTCTGGCTGCAGGTTTGCAGACCAAGTCAAACCTTATCGGTTACGTAGCAGCCATGGATAAGACAAATGCCGAGGTTACCGGAGGCATCGATGCCTTCGCCCTGGGTGTGGCTAAGGTTAATCCGGATGCTAAGATCTACGTTAAGGTTACAGGCTCCTGGTTCGATCCGGAAGGAGAGGCTCAGGCAGCACAGGCCCTTATCGACTCAGGATGCGACGTTATCGGACAGCACTGTGATACCACAGGTCCCCAGACTGCAGCTGAGAAGGCCGGAAAATGGGGCGTTGGTTATAACTCAGATATGAGCAAGGATGCACCTAAGGCAGTTATCTGCTCAGTTATGTGGAACTGGGGTGCTTACTATACATCAGCTGTTAAGTCCATTATCGACGGAACATGGGACGGCAGTAACTACTACGGCGGCATGAAGGAAGGTCTCGTTACCTTATCGGATCTCGCATCATTTGCAGATCCTAAGGCTAAGGAGCTTATTGATGCTGCATCCAAAGAGATGTTAGAAGGCAAGTTTAATGTATTTGACGGTGTCCTTGAGACAAATGACGGTCAGAAGATCGGAGAAGAGGGCAAGACTTTATCAGACGCCGAGATTACAGGAAAGATCAACTGGTACTATAAAAACGTGGAAGTAAAATAAATAGTTCGGCAATGACGTCGGAGGGGCGAGGATTCTTACCCTTCCGACTTTTGCGCAATAGGGCCATCAAGCATTACGAGCGAGGTAAAGAATTTGGATAAGGCACAAAATAACATCTACGCAATTGAATGTAAGGGGATTACCAAGCGTTTCGGCGCGGTGGTTGCAAATGACCATATCGACCTGGCGGTAAGGAAGGGCGAGATCTTAGCCCTGCTGGGGGAGAACGGGGCAGGCAAGACCACCCTCATGAACATGCTTTCCGGTATCTATCATCAGGACGCCGGCCAGATATTTATCGACGGCAAACTTGTAAGCATCGATTCCCCAAATGATGCCGCAACTCTCGGCATCGGTATGATCCATCAGCATTTCAAACTGGTGGACGTTTACTCTGCCATGGATAACATTATTCTCGGAACACCCGGCAGACTGGGCAAGAAAGCTGCCATAAGGGAGCAGATTGTGGAAATGTCCGACCGCTACGGCCTTAACGTAGACCCGGACAAGAAGGTTTACGACATGTCCGTATCAGAGAAGCAGACGGTGGAGATCATGAAAGTCTTATACCGGGGGGCTAATATCCTTATCCTGGATGAGCCCACGGCAGTTCTTACACCTCAGGAAACAGACAAACTTTTTGCCATCCTTCGGAGAATGAGGGACCAGGGCAAGGCCATCATCATTATTACCCATAAGTTAAATGAGGTTATGGCCATCAGCGACCGGGTAACCATCCTTAGAAAGGGTAAGAGCATTGAGACGGTTCAGACGTCCGAGTCAGACGAGAAGCGCCTTACGGAGCTTATGGTAGGCGCCAGCGTAGACCTCCTTATAGAGCGCCCGGAGGTAGAAAATAAAGAACCTATCCTGGAAATGTATCATTTGTCCGTATTTCGTCCGGACAAATCCAGGGTTTTAAATGACATTTCATTTGATATGAGAACCGGCGAGGTCTTAGGCGTGGTAGGCGTAGCAGGCAGCGGACAGAAAGAACTCTGCGAAGTTATCGCCGGCCTTATTAAGCCGAATGAAGGAACCATCCTTTACAAGAAGGAAGATATAGTGGGCAAGACCCCGGCGGAGATCATTAAGATGGGTATCACCATGAGCTTCGTACCCGAAGACAGACTGGGTATGGGCTTAGTCTCCAACATGGGAATGACGGATAACATGCTCCTTAAGAAATACAATGATTCAAAGGGCATATTTGTTGACAGGAAGCCCGCCAAGGAGTTATCCGACCAGCTGATTGCCAAGCTGGGTATAGTAACTCCCGATACTGACACACCGGTACGTATGCTCTCCGGTGGTAATGTCCAGAAAGTCCTTATCGGAAGAGAAATCCAGTCCAACCCCAACGTGCTTATTACCGCCTATCCGGTTCGTGGACTTGACATCAACTCTTCCTACATGGTTTACGACCTTCTTAATCTCCAGAAGAGAAAAGGCACGGCCATCCTTTATGTAGGAGAGGATTTGGACGTTATGATGACCCTGTCTGACCGTATCCTTGTTATCTGCAACGGAGAGGTGGTAGGCATAGTCAAACCCGACGATGTCACCAAGGAAGACTTAGGCCTTATGATGGCAGGAAAGAGGCCTGAGAATATTAAATATGAGGAGGCCGGTAGATTATGAGCAAGAATACTGTAAAAGCCCCCTTGATACATATTGTTAAACGTAAAGAACTTCCCCTGGCCAAGACCGTGGTTTTAAGAATAGTGGCCTTTATCTTGGCCCTTTTCGCCGGCGGTCTCTTTATGCTGGCTATAGGCTGTAACCCTCTGGAGGTCTACCAGACCATCCTGGTTGGGTGTTTTCGAAGCAGCGCAGCCGTCCAGGCTACGGTGAAGCTGCTGATACCCCTGGTTATTGCGGCGCTGGGAGTGTCCCTTGCCTTTAAAATGAAGTTCTGGAATATAGGTGCTGAAGGCCAGATCATTATGGGAGGAGTATTTGCTTCCTATCTGGCGCTTTACCATCCCAACTGGCCTCATTTTATCCTAATTATCGCCATGTTTGTTGCAGGAGCCTTAGGCGGCGCAGTATGGGCCTATATACCAACATTTTGCAAGGTAAGATTCAACACAAATGAGACACTTTTTACCTTGATGCTTAATTATATAGCCCTTTACATCGTATGTTTCTTAAGGGACGGTTTGTGGGCAGACCCCACTTCTCCGGGATTTGCAAAGATCGCCACCTTTGATGATAATGCTACATTGGATAAGGTACTGGGGGTTCACAGCGGATGGATAATAGCTATAATCCTTGTGGTTGCGGTGTTTATATATCTTAATTACACCAAGCAGGGATACGAGCTGGCGGTTGTGGGAGGCTCTAAGGCCACAGCCAATTACGCCGGCATGAACGTTAAGAAGATTATGATAAGAACCATGCTTCTCTCCGGAGGTATCTGCGGGATAGGGGGTATGGTACAGGTGTCCGGAGCGGACGCCACCTTGTCCGTGGGAGTCGCAGGAGGGGTTGGATTTACAGCCATTATCATCGCCTGGCTCTCCGACCTTAATCCGGCAGTTATCGTTCTGGTTTCAGCCCTTTTTGCCATCCTGGAGAAAGGCAGTCGGGTTGTGGAGTCTAACATGGGAATATCTGCAGACAGCTCCGCGGTATTGCAGGGAATCATCCTCTTTTTCATAATGGGATGCGAGTTCTTCTTCAGATACAGATTTCAGGTTCGGGGAAAGGAGGACAAGTAAGCTATGGACATGTTGATCAAATTCTTTGTGGCAGCTGTTGTTGCTTCTACACCTATCCTTTTCGGTACCTTGGGAGAGATCCTTAATGAGCGGGTGGGCCATATCAACCTGGGAGTTGAGGGCATGATGTCCATGGGAGCCTGCGCCGGATTTATGGTAGGCTATGTGACGGATAACCTTTTCCTGACCCTGGTGGCAGCATTTGCGGCGGGAGCCGTAGGCGCCTTAATCTACGCCTTCCTTACGGTTACCCT
>Ga0256404_1005919_pt1 | contig 20896 bp, 14 predicted proteins | sample RumenRJG_01DNA_FD_185990 | JGI IMG/M metagenome (GOLD analysis project Ga0256404, IMG submission 185990) | Bovine rumen microbial communities from Lethbridge, Alberta, Canada - RJG_01 | ecosystem: Host-associated > Mammals > Digestive system > Stomach > Rumen | place: Canada: Alberta | collected...
GGCGCTGCTATCGGATCCATCGGCGGCGGTGTCGGCAGTATTTAAAAATTCATCATATACGTCCGATACCGACTTTTGAGCCAGCTTGGAAGCGGCTTCTTCCGCCAGCGACCGGATCTGTTTGGAAGCATCATCCATAATGCTGGCTTTATCAGCCTCCGCCTCGCGCCGTGCCTTTGCCAGGATCTGTTCGGCTTTCTGATGAGCGTCGGCCTCCTCCTGGCTCAGCTTATCTTGCATTTCCTGCTGGGCCGTCTTCTTGCGCTGGGCTATCTCCTGATCGGCCTGGTCAAGCTTAGCCTGATACTGGGCTTTCAGCTGGTCCGCCTGACTGTTTTTCAAGGCAGCTTCGTCGGCCATGGCTTTGTACTTGGCCTCCCGCTTGTCCATAAAATCCTTGACCGGCTTATAGAGCAGGAGATACAGGCCGCCGAATAAAATTGCAAAGTTGAACAGGTGCAGCAGGATCTGCTGCAGATTGATATTCAGTGGCATAATTTCGATCTCCCTTTCCTTACAGGGTGAAGACGATCAGGATGGCAACGATCAGGGCGTAAATGATGGCGGTTTCAATAAATACCAGGCCCAGCATCAAAGCGGTACGGATGCTGCCGGCCGCTTCGGGCTGACGGGAGATGGACTCCACCGACTTGGAAATGGAAAGGCCCATGGAAAAGGCGCCGACACCGGCTACCACGGCGATGGCAATAGCGGCTGCCCATGCTTTGCTGCTGACGGAAGATGCCTCGGCGGCAGCCTCGGTGACCGCCGCGTCCGAGCTGGCTTCCGTATCTTCAACGGCTGCTGTCTGCGGAACAGCCGCCTGAGCCTTTACGGCCGGAAGCAGGGTCGAAAGCCCGATGACCAGGGCCAGTGCTGCAAAAATGAAACGTTTCGTAATGGTTTTCATAATGTTGTTACTCCTTATTGATTGTGAGGGTATGTTTGTTTATATCGGCCGTTCAGGCTGCTATGTCTGCAGCTTTTGGTTTTGCCTTGCTTTTTTTAGCCTTTTTCGGCTGGGGAAGCGAAACTTCTCCGTAGAATACGGTGGTCAGCATGGTCAGTACGTAGGTCTGGATCAGGGCGTGCATCAAGGTGAACATAATACCTACTGCTACCGGGATCACGAAGCTAAGGCTGATGCTGTAATAGACCAGCTCAGTCACCAGAAGTCCGCTCAGAAGAGCTCCGAACAGTCGGAAACTCATGGAGATGGGAAGCGAAAATTCCTTCAGCGTCAGGCCTATGCCTTTGACATGGTTGCCGGCGATACCCCCCGACATTATGACACCGTAGGAAAGGCAGCCCAGGGCTATGGCCGCGTTGATATCCGACAGAGGGGACGGCAGGGACACACTCGCCCCGGTGGTCGTTATGGCCTGTATGCCGAACAGCTCAAACAGAGTGCCGAAGAAAATATAGCTTCCGGCGAAGAACACGTAAGCGCCTAAGAACTTATGACGGTGGGGGCTGTTCTGTCTTGCCAGCCCGTCGGCCAGATCCACCAGGCTTTCGAGGGCCAGCTGGAACTTGCCGGGCACTTCGGTAAAATGGGGAACAGCGAAAATGCGGATCAGCGCGGCTGCCCCCAGAAGGATCCCCATGATCCACCAGTCGGCGATCACCGAGGGATTCATCAGCATGCCCAGCGCTTTGATTTTATTATGGTCATGAAGTACCCCATCCTTCATGACATCCTGCAGCGTTTCCGTGTTGGCGGCCGGTTTCCCCATCAAAAAAATAAGGACCAGCAGAACAACAAGGACCGCTGCCCAGACAATCAGAAATTTTTTCTTTTTCTTTTTGTCCACAGTCTGTATCACTCCTTTCAGAGTAAACATTGTTTGCCAATGACACTTCTAAAAATTAGGCAAGTGTTATTATACACTATCTGCCACAATGAAAACAGCCAAAGCTCAGACATTCTTAAAGCCAATTACTTGTGCTTTTAGACAGTGGTATTTATTTTATTGATTTTCAACATATAAGATCCGTATTGATTCTGGTAGAATACCCTTGTGATATTTATTTGATAAGGAAGCATCATATGGAAAACGAATTATTTGAAAAAGCACCGGTTCGCAAGGCCTATTTAAAATTAGCTATGCCCGTGGTCATGGGCATGGTGGTCAGCCTTGTCTATAACATGGTCGACACCTGGTTCATCGCCCGCACGGGAGATACCAGCCTGGTAGCCGGCGTTTCTTTGTGCGCCCCCGTCTTTTCCCTGATGCTGGCCTTCGGCGACATCTTCGGTCTGGGAGCCAGCTCCGTCATCTCCCGTCTGTTCGGAGCCAGGCAGTATGAGGAATCGTCCCATATACATGCCTTTTCCTTTTACACGGCGCTTGGCTGGAGCCTTGTCTGTGCGCTTGTCATGCTTGTCTTTAAAAATCCCATCCTGAGGCTGCTGGGAGCCAAGGAAGATACCTTTTCCAGCGCTTCCGCTTATTATACCTGGCTGGCGGCCGGTGCTCCGGCTATCATCCTGTCCCTGGTCCCCAACAACACCCTGCGCTGCGAAGGCCTGGCCCTGCCCGCTATGGTCGGCACCATCGTCGGATCCGTGCTGAATATTATCCTTGATCCCATTTTTATCTTTACCCTTGGACTGGGAGCGGCCGGAGCGGCCATAGCCACCGTACTCAGCAATGCTGTCACCGTGATCCTGTATATCGTGGTGCTGCTGAAAAAAAGCAAACACCTTTCGATCAAACTTTCCGATTATAAGTCAAGCGCCTCTGACATAGGCCAGCTTTTCGCCATCGGCCTTCCGGCTTCCATCACCAACCTGATGCAGAGCTTTGCCATTATGATGACCAACCGTTTTCTGCTTCCTTACGGGACGGACAAGATCGCCGCTCTGGGTATTGCTTTGAAGGTGAACATGATCGTCATGCTGGTCATGGTCGGCTTTGCCTTCGGAGGCCAGCCCTTGTACGGCTACAGCTACGGGGCAGGCGACAACGCCCGTCTGAAAAAGACCCTGCGTTTTGCTATGACCGTGGAACTGATCTTTTCGGCTGCCATGGCCGCCCTCTTTATCGCTCTGGCTCCCGGCATCATCCGCATTTTTATTCAGGATCCGGCCGTCGTTACGGCCGGAGCGCAGATCCTTAGGGCCGTCGTCGTATCCATGCCGCTGATGGGCGTCATCCTGGTGCTGACCACCCTCTTCCAATCGACCGGGAAAGCAGTACCTGCTTTTATTCTCTCTCTCAGCCGCCAGGGAGTCGTCCTGCTTCTGATGCTGATCGTTTTATCCGCCGCTTTCGGTTATTACGGAGTCATCTATGCACAGGCCGCATCCGATCTGATCACCTGTCTGATAGCTGTTATTCTAGCAAAGGGAAGTCATGTGCTGACAAGCGAAAAGTGACAGTGATGCGAAAAAAAGAGGCTGTGCTAAACGACTGATCGTTTATTCACGCCTCTCTTTTTACTGTAATGGAGCATATGGGATTCGAACCCATGACCTCCTGAATGCCATTCAGACGCGCTCCCAACTGCGCTAATGCCCCAGCAGAACGATATCATCTTATCAAAGGATGACCGCTCTGTCAATCACAACTTTACAGTTCCTGATGGAACTTCTCGTCCGTCCAGTCGTTCCAGTCTATCTTCCTGTCTTTGTAGTAATAAATATTATCTTTCTCACTGATCGGCCGCAGCACCCGGCAGGGTACGCCGACGGCCACCACGTTGGCAGGAATATCTTTGGTTACGACCGAACCTGCTCCGATCACACTGTTTTTCCCGATAGTAACACCGGGCAGTACCACCACGTTGGCGCCGATCCAGACATTATCCTCGATGTGGATGGGCTGGTTGCTTTGGATGCCAAAATAGCGCAGGTTAGGCTGGACCGGATGTCCGGCTGTTGTCAAGGTCACATTGGGTCCGAACATAACATGGCTGCCTACGATGATTTCTCCGTCATCGACCATAGTCAGGTTGAAGTTGGCGTAGACGTAATCTCCAAAGGTGCAGAAACGGCCCGCCCAGTTAGCATGCAGAGGCGGCTCTATATAGCAGCCCTTGCCGATCTTTTTAAACATCCTGGTCAGCAGTTCGCTTCTTTTTTCCATATCCAGCGGACTGGAGGCATTATACTCGTTCTGCAGCAGCAGACACTGGGCCTGCAGTCTGCCTGCCTCCGGATCGGTAGGCTCATACAATTCTCCCGTACTCATCCGGGCCTTCTGTGTATTTTCCGACATGGCTTTTCTCCTCTTGTTCATTGGCGGCAACCCTATCCTCTGCCTCTGATCGTATCTACTTGTAATCATATCGTTTTTCTATGATCCCTGACAAGTATTTCCGGTTTTTTTTATCTACACCCATATCAAGGCCTTGGTGACTTCCTAATATTAACCGGCCGGATGATCCAGTTGAAATCGCTTCAAATTTTATATAAAATCCTATCCAAACGTTTCCAAAAACATGTATGAGGTATCCTATGTATTCTTACTCTTTGAAATTGCAGCCCGAATGGAAAGATGACAGTGTTTCCTCTCTGCACATTGAAATAACCACCGACAAGCCCTGCCGCAAGGGCGAAGATGCCTTCCTGCGCATCCGCAATATTGTGAATATTCCTTTCTGCCCTTTCCAGAAAGATCCGGTCCTAACGGATGAAAAAGGCGTGGTCTCCTGTCACGAAGAAGATCGTCCTGTCATGCAAAGTTTTATCTACCCTGTCGTATTAGTAGCCGACCGGGACAGTCAGGGCCCGGTAACGCTTTCTTATACTGTATCCCCCAGGATCCAGCCGGAAGGTTTCCGCTCTTCTCCCTACTTCGATCTGGTTCCGGAAAAAGGCGGCGTCAACGGGACCGGAAATACCTTTCTATATGTTTTTCCTGACCTTGATCGTACGGTTACTTTTGATCTTTGCTGGGATCTGTCCCTAATGCCTGCCGGTGCCAAAGGCATCTGGAATTTCAGCAGCAGCGGTACGGCTCATAAGGAAGACTTTCTAATGAGTAACGTGCTTGAGACCGTCTATATGTGCGGCATGGTCAAAGCGGTGGAATCCAGTCCGGTCGGTTTCTACTGGTTTGATACCCTTCCCTTTGACGCGGAGGAAGGTGCCGGCCGCATCGTTAAGCTGTTTAAGGCTATGGCCGAAATGTTCCGCGACAAAGGCGGCGATTACCGTGTCTTCGCAAGACATAATCAGTTCCCCGGATACGGGGGAACGGCTCTGACACGTTCATACCTCTTCGGCTATGAAAAAAATGACACGGTAAGTCTGGATGATCTGCAGGATCTTCTGGCCCATGAGATGGTCCACAACTGGCCGACTATGGATGACTCCGAAGCCGGCAGAGGGACCTGGTATCTGGAAGGAAGCGCGGAATACTACAGTACGATCGTTCCTTTTGAGCTGGGTATGCGCAGCGCTGAAAAAACGGCTGAAGTCATCAACCGAAAAGCAGGATGTTACTGGCAAAATCCCATGCACACCCTTTCCAACGCGGAACTGGGGAGGCTTTACTGGAAAGACCTCCGCTGCCAGCGTGTCCCTTATGCGCGCGGGATCCTCTTCCTTTCCAATATAGACGCTCAGATCCGAAGGGCGACCGAAGGCAATAAGACCCTGCTGGATGTAGAGCTGAAACTGTTGGAGAAAAGGATGCCGGAGCCCTCGGACTTTCTGGAGGCCGTCAAATTTGTCAGCGGACTTGACGTAACGGATCAATACGAGCACATGTGCGCCGGGCAGGATCCTGTCCCGGATCCAGACGCCTTCCTTGGAAAGTTCACGGTGCGTAAGGCAAAGGTCCGCCAGCAGGATTTCCAGAATGCAGTCGAAAAAAAAGATGACGGTCCCCTGGTGGATGGTTACGTCTGGGAGGTCAGAAAATAAGAAATAGAGCTTGGCCTGCCAAAGGGCAGTTTTATACTCGCCTAAGGACAGGCCTTTTTTCATACCTTGTATTTTGTACGATATCGTACTATAATCCGATTTAGTACGATATCGTACATAAGGAGTCTTAAAATGAACGAAAACCACTTTGAAAAACTGCAGCGCATCAACTGGCTGATCTCGGAAACAGACGGCGTGTATCACCAGGCTTCTCTGAAAATCGGTCTTACCGACAGTGCTTCCAAGATCTTATATGCTTTATATACCAATGACGGTTCCTGCCTGCTCAGTTATATTTATAAAAATTTCGGCATCAGCCGGCAGACCGTCAATTCGGCCCTGCGCAAATTGGAGAAAGAAGGGCTTATCCTTCTAAAACAGCACAGCGGCAAGGCAAAAACCGTCGTGCTGACGGATCAGGGAAAAGAAAAGGCGGACCGGACCGTATCCAAAATCGTGGAAGCAGAGATCGGCGCCTTTGAAAGCTGGACAGAAGAAGAGATCGACACCTACATCGATCTGACTGCTAAATATCTGCAGACCCTGAGCAGTAAAGTCTCCCAGCTGCCGGAGGAGCCGCGCTCATGAAGATCCAGCTGTCCAGCCATTTTTCCTATCGAAAACTGATCCGCTTTACCCTGCCTTCCATCGCCATGATGATCTTTACCTCCATCTACGGTGTCGTCGATGGATTTTTCGTATCCAACTTTGCCGGTAAAACTTCCTTTGCTGGCGTTAATCTGATCATGCCTTTTTTAATGATCGTCGCCACCGTGGGCTTTATGTTCGGGACCGGCGGAACGGCCCTGGCGGCCAAAACCATGGGCGAAGGAGATAGGGTAAAAGCCAACCGTCTGTTTTCCCTTTTTACTTATACGGCCTTTCTGTTAGGCGTCATTATATCCTGCCTCAGCATTATTTTCCTGCGTCCCATCGCCTCTTTTCTCGGCGCGGAAAGCGAACTTCTGAAAGACTGCCTCATCTACGGCCGCATCATTCTGCTGGCTCTTCCTTTTTATGTCCTGCAGCTCTTGTTCCAGCCCTTCTTTGTGGCTGCGGAAAAGCCTCAGCTGGGGCTGATCGTGACCATCTGCTCCGGCCTTACCAACATGATCCTGGACGCTCTTCTGGTGGGACTCCTCCCTCAGCCTTATAAACTGCCGGGGGCTGCTATCGCAACAGCGGCCAGTCAGACCGTCGGCGGGGTCATTCCTCTCTTCTACTTCTTTCATAAAAATTCAAGCACCCTCCGACTGGGAAAAACTCGGTTCGACGGCAAAGCCCTCCTGCAGGCAAGCCTCAACGGTTCTTCGGAATTTATGAGCAACATTTCCATGAATCTGGTCGGCATGCTGTACAATCATCAGCTGTTAAAGTACGCTGGCGAGAACGGCATTGCCTCCTACGGGGTGATGATGTACGTGAGTATGATCTTTTCCGCTGTCTTCGTCGGATATTCGATCGGCTCGGCCCCCATCATCAGCTACCATTACGGCGCCCAAAAGCGAAGTGAACTGAAAAGCGTCTTACGAAAAAGTCTGATCCTGGTCGGAAGTTTTGCCATTGCCATGGTGATCTTATCCGAGCTATCCGCACAGCCTCTAGCCAAAGCTTTTGTCGGATATGATGCTGAGCTTACTCAAATGACCGTATCCGGTTTTCGTATCTTTTCCTTTTCCTTCCTGCTCATGGGATTCTCCATTTTCGGTTCCAGCTTTTTTACCGCCCTTAACGACGGTCTTACCTCTGCCCTGATCTCCTTCCTAAGGACCCTGGTCTTCCAGACGGCTGCCGTTATGCTCCTTCCTTTACTCTTCGGCATCGACGGTATCTGGCTCTCCCTTGTTGAGGCGGAACTGATGTCGGCCCTACTGGTCTTTCTGTTTATGAAGATCAAACAGAAAAAATACGGTTACTAAAAAAAGTAAGGAGTCGGATCATTCCGGCTCCTTATTTCGATTATTACAAGCTTTTAGCAGTACATATAAGCTCCTTACTGCTTTATCTGGTCCCTTAGCTTCCGGGGTCCCAGCCCGGCCTCTTTGTCACAAGGTCAGGAGTTTTTTTCTGCGCAGCAGGTAGAGGAACAGTGCCCCTGCCACAAGCAGAACCCCGCCCATACGATAGGCAATGGTTCCGGACCCTCCGGTGTTGGGAAGTTCCACGCCGCCTTCCTCAACGTTTTTGACGATCTGCCCATTGCTGATCCCTGCATTCTGATCGGCCAGGCCTTTTCCCGCGGAATCGGCATACTCTGACTTATAGCCGTCCACCTTGATTTCGGATAGTGAATAGCTGTATGGATTGCCATTGCTGTCCGCATAGGGAAGGTTCTGGAACTCGAAATTGAAGGTACCCCCGCTCGAACTGGGCACCAGGGAGTAGGAAGTGATCTCCGTTTTGCCGGTCACCGCAGATTCCGCTGCCGTAAAGGACCCATCTTCATTCCTGGTGATCACGAACTGAGAGGCGATCTGGTCTCCGCTTGAGCTCTTACCTGTCAGAATGACCGTAATATCCTTCTGCCAGTCGTCCTTGATCTGTCCCTGGCTGTCGATCCATTGTTTGCTAAAGGCAAAGGATGAGTACCTAACCAGCGTGCCGCTCTTATTGGTAACGGTAATGGTACCTTTTTCGATACCACCGTTGTTAGTAACCGTGGTCGTGAATCCGTTGACGGCCTCTTCCTTTATGTAGTAATAATACGTATTTCCCGCTTCATCCCTGGCCGGCAGATCGACCCAGGTATGGCTCCAGCTGGTACCGGACGTAAGTGTTTCCTCCGGATAAACGTTTCCGTCCGCATCCTTAGCCCGCTCATCCTCATTTGTAGTGGTCTGGGTGACAGAAGGCGTCGTATACAAGGTTACATGCTTTCCCCATCCATCCCACTCATTGTGGTTATCGCTTATCAGATAATAATCGACATCGGTGCTGATGCTTCCGATAGGAATAACGTATACATCTTCATTCCAGCCGCTATCGTGAACATAAACACCTTTCGCTACACTTTCTCCCTCGCCACCGGAACCGTTCTGATAATAAACCTTCAGGCTGTTTACACCGCTAAGATACAGAACAGCCTGGCCATCGCCTTTAGCGACCGGTATCGTTGCTGTTATCGTATCCGGATTCGTATTATTGGGATTGGTTGTATTGGCAATCGACTCATCTTTCATATGCACCGTAACAGTTGGCAGGGTGTTGTATGTGTACTTCCTCCACAAAGTCACCGCAGCGGTCTTGCTGGGATCGTTCAGATCGGTATTGTCCGCGTTCAGCCAGACTTTATGGACCGTGATCGCCCTCATCTCGTTGGGCACGAACATGGTACCGCTGGACCGCACAAATTGGATCTGGCTTTCCAGGCCACTGTCGCTGGCGGAAGAAGCCGTATAAATATCGTGGTCGGTCTTACTCTCGTCGCCGACCGGCACCCACATAAAGTAATAAGGAACCGAGCTCTTCTGATACCCTTTTGCCTTATTAGCATCTCCCACATCGACCTCTGTCAGCCGGTACAGGGTGCCGGCCTCCAAACCGTCGTCGCGTTTGGAGAAGAAGAGCTGTCCGCTGGTATCCGTTGTCAGCGAATGGGTGCGGGGCGTTACCTCTGTCCACTTATCGGCAGCGGAGGAATCGTACTTTTCCAGCTTGAACCTGACTCCGTTCAGCAATATGTTATTATTGTCCGCGTCAACCTTGTAAACATACATCTCCTGGCGGACGACGCCCGCGCCGGTATTGGTCGTCTGTACCTTCAGTCCATTGTCGTTGGTATTGACTCCCAGTCCCTGCAGCGAGGCCTTATTGGTAATGGTAGGATCCATTTCACCCAGTACGAAGGAATACTTGTAATTGACCACGCAGGCAAGGGCGTCCGGCAGTGTGATCGTCAATTTATTGGTCTTGGTATCATAGATGTAGGAATAACGGTTAGCGTCCAGCTTGGCCCCTATATTATTGGGTTTAGAGGCGTCAAAGGCGTACACATTCAGGCTCTGTGCTACAAAGTGCGCAACCGTATCCTTTTTATCGATCGACAGGGTATCTTCCAGGGTGACGGTATCCCCGCTGCTGTTAAGGTCTTCTCCTTTCGGATTGACGGTGACATTGTATTCGATCACAGCGGCACCGTTGGCATTGGACAAAAGCTGAGCCTGCTTATCCAGCGTTTTAAGGACACGGTCGACTTCGGTTTTATTGGAAATGGTGACATTATTAAACGTCACTTCATTCTCATAAACTTTCGAGGTCTTGTCCAGATCCTTCCAGAAGTCCTGGTCCCCGATCGAAGCCGAATAGGTGATATCGATCTTATCGCCGGGCTGGTAGCTGTACTTGACCGGATTCCACTGATCCTGCTGATACTGCCCCTTCTGTATGGTGAATACGACCTGCGTACGGCCGTCCGGCAAAGTTTCCGGGCTCGTATGTGTGAAATAATCATTCACGGTCAGGCGAGCGCCGTTTTGGGTGTCGTTGTCGTAGGAGCCCATGTAAAAGCTGGCGTGCAGGGAAAATTGGTCGATGGCAAGGCCTGCCGGCAGGATATCCGTCAGGGTAAGCTGATCCCCGGCGTCCTCTGGGACGGTAAAGATGATGCGGTAATAGATCTTGCCGTTCTTGTACTCTACCTTAGTCCCCGACTCCGAAAAGCTGTCGTGTACGCCGGTAGCAGAAGATTCCTTTACGAAATCTTTTTCTGTTCTGGGCTTGTCATATTCGTAATAGGCGCTGGTGTTGTGGCCGGGGATGGCCGCCGCATTTTTGAATCTCCACCTCGTATTGTCCGCCTGATCCGAATCATCGGCATACGAACTGTAATAATAGGTAAGGTTCTGAGCGCCGCTGATCTTGCTCAAGGCGGCATCTTTGAATACGACCTTGAATCCGTAGATGGGATCTTCCGACTGATCATCAGCGGCAATGACCGTCCCGTCAAGCTTCTGGACTTCGTAGTCCGTCCCCCTGACCAAGGTCTCCCCGTATCCGCTGCCGTCGCTGCTGGTGGTCATGGTATCTTCAAAGGTCAGCTTGGACAGGTCGGACGAGTAAAACCTGGGATCCGGAAGATCGATCGTACCGCCCCATGGGATGGTGAAGACTGTCCCATCAGAAGTAATGGAGTTTATATAGACCGTCTTTCCTACTTCGAATCCCTTGATGGTTCCGGTCCCGTTGGTCCCGTTTTCGTATGTCTTGGTTCCGCCGCCCGGGGTATCATAGACGGTGTTATGGACCCTTACCGAGGTCCCGGCCTCCCCCTCGGGGTAATCCGTTGTATAGGTGATAGTGTACTGGCTGCCGGTCGAACCGGACGGGAAGTGAAAGGTTCCGTCGGAGTCAACAGCTACCGTAAAGTCAGCCCCTCCGTTTACCGGATGGACCGTAAAGGAAGACGGCAGAGTCAGACTGCCGGAATCGGTTTTGATCACGTCCTTGAAGGTATCCTGGCTGAGGTCATGCCCGTCCGGGTTATTGACCGTGATCGTCCATGTGAATTTTTTTGTCGTGTCGTTGCTGCTGACCGTTTTAGTCACATAAGGCTCCCTGCCGGTAATGGTGACCTTGTTGCTCCAATGATCTTCCGCTTCTGCCTGATTGGAGATGGTCCTTCTGCCGCCGGGGCCTTCCGCATACCCTTTTGCGTCGTCGACCGTAACGTCATAGTAGATCTTGTAAGACTCTCCCGCCTTCAGCTCGGGCAGAGCATCGATGGTCCAGTCATTGGAACCGGCGCTGTGGGAAAAATCGTAGGTTCCAAGGTAATTCCCATTGTTATCATAAACCGTAGCCTGTGAAACCGTTACATGATCCGGATAAATATCGGTGATTTGGTCGGTAAATTGGTAAGTCCCGCCTGAGCCGTCGGTCGAGCTGGCAACGACGGTATAATGATATTTATTTTTATCCGATTGGTTTTGATAGCCGCTTTTTTTGAAGCGATGTCAGTTTCTGAGCTGTGGCGGAGGGCTAGTCTTTATTCTTCTTAACTTCGACATCCGGGGCTGTGTCAAGGACACCGTTATCGAGCAGTTTTTTCTCGATAAATTTTGCCGTCTTTTGGGTGACCCTCCGGTCCTTTTTTTCTTTTTTCTTCACTACTTCCGCCTGGGTTTCAGATCTGACCTCTGTCCCAGCATCTGCCTTGGTATTCGCTTCGCCATCTGCTTTGGTATCCGCCTTGACATCCGCCTTTGCATTTGTCTTTATATCTGCCACTGCACTTGTCTTTATACCCGTAAGCACGTCGGCATTGGCTTTCACGGCAGCTAAATAATCATCGGCCGCTTGTTGAGCCCGGGCAAAAATGTCGTTCATGGCAAGGGCCGCCTGCGCAAGATCTCCTGCTTTATTCAAGCGCAGGGTACGGTCGGCAAGCTGTTTTTTTGCCTGGTCAAGCTCAGCCTGCAGCTGATCTTTTTCCCGGCTCAGCTCCGCCAGGATCTCCAACAGTTCAGACCGGCTCAGTTTTCTCAGTTCCGGATCACGAGAAATATCCTCGTAAGACGGCTGGACCTGTATTTCATTGGAAAGCGATCCCTGAGTCTCAACAGGTGCATCCTTTTTATCTTCTCTTTTCTTATTTTTTAACCAAGGCATTTGCGATTACCTCATCATTTCGGTCATTTAATACGATTTTTTACGAAGCCTTGCGGCAGGACACGACCATATAACCTCCCATGGTCCTGCAGTAGAATACCAGCCCCTCCTCCACCTGACTGGGAACTTTGGCAATATAGCCGCTTGTTTCTACTATATAGACAGTTGTTACGCCGTAGACGTCCGTAAAGGACAAGCGATCCCCCCGGACGGTTTTTTTCATGACATTTGTTAAATCCTCACTGGTTTGGCCCTTTAGAACCAGCCCCGAGGCCGGATCTCCCTGAGTCAGGCAGGGCAGGACGTCAGGATCTTGGGCTTGACTCCCTAAATCTGTACGGATGACCGGAAGTTTTTTACTGACCTTCTGTCCCTGTATCTGCAGGATCCCTATGCAGGAGTATCCTTCTGCCGATAGCGTGGGAGGGTCTCCGCTTTCCCACTTTTCAGCGGTTTCGGTATCCACGGAGTCTGGAATAGTTTGTTCTAAAACCGCTAAAACTCGATCGGAAACTGCTTGTGTTTCTTTTTCCTGTTGTTTGTTACGAAGCGATAATAAAAGCGCTGCCGCAAAAGTGGCAGCGCCTGCTATTACCAATAGGATACCGGCCGCCCGGCTGAGTTTCCTTTTGTGTCCGGCTGCACCGGCCTTTGCCTTGGCCTTTTTCATTCCCTATCCTTTCTGCTGCGTAAAAGCAAGGTTCCCAGAAAAACAAGGATAAGAGCGGCTGCGACAAAGACCACGATCCAGAGCATCAGATCCGTCCGATCACCGGTTTTGGGGTGATCCGTGGTGTTGTTGTGAGGAGTCGTTTTGGTATTGGTAATCGTGATCGTGCACACCTTGACGCCGTTTTCCGTTTCTACCATGCTGGATACGCTCTGACTGTAAGCCGTACCCGACTTTTCCTCGCTGGCAGACCAGTAACTGTAGTTTCCTACTTTGGATAAGCCGAAATCTTTCAGATCCAGTTCTTTCTGATAATTTTCTGCTTTGGTCAGCACGACCTCTTTCTGGACCCGGTTCACCTTATCATTATAGGTAACCAGCACCGCGATACTGTCCGGCCGGTCAGCCTGGCTGTCTCCGGACCAGACCTTGCGGATCTTCAGCTTATCAGCCTGCTGAGGTTTTGAAAACTTTGTCGCCTCAATGTCGACATCATAGTTCCAGCCGTTGTCGGATGTGATCGGAAGGCTTACCAGTACCGGATTCATGACCGTTCCGTCCAGTCCTTCTCCCATGATCAGATACAGGCCGGTCTCCAGGTTTTCCGCTACTTTTGCCGCCTTTCCGTTGCTGGCTTTGACTTCGACATCGGTCGCGACTGCTTTCAGAGACGGCGTATTCTGCACGGCATTATATACCGTCAGAGCTATTTTGGCATTCTTATCGGCGCTCTTCATATCAAGGCCGGACAGATCGATCGCCTGGCTGTTTTTTCTAAGAGCATCCACCAGCTTAAAAGAGCCGGACGTGTCTTTGTTCTGCCAGTCCGCTACCTTCCAGAGAGTAAATTTTGCATCGACGGACCCGCCGGCAGGGCTCTGGACCCAAAGCGAGCATGACCGGCTTTCCGGCATCTCCTCTGCCTGGGCCTTGGCGGTACTCATCGAGAGAAAGATCAGAAGAAAAGCCGCTATCAATACAGCCCCTCTTTTTACTATGTGTTTCCTCTTGATTGCCCTCATCTATCTCGTCTCCTTACGGTTTTACAATATGTCTATGTCGGCCCCTGTTCCGTGTGCTGATAAGCGACCAGAGCAGGATAAGAAACATCAGAACAGCTCCTATGATCAGAGCCTCTTCCATGGGATTGATCTGGATGGCGTCCGCATTGACCCGGACGTCTCCTTCTGTATTTGGAACACGATGGCCCCGTACCAGGAGTCGGTGGGTGTTGACTCCATAGGGCGTACAGGTAACCAGTGTACAATAATCCTGTCCATTTTGACGCTGCAGGTCATCCAATTCGTCCGGCAGAACGGTCCGGATCTGGTCCACCTCATAAGTCAGGGTCTCCCCCAACACCTGCAGCATAAACCGGTCTCCTTCCTGAAGCTGGTCGATATCGGTAAAGAGCCTTGCTGAAGGCAGGCCTCTGTGACCGGATATGACGCAGTGTGAGCCAGCTCCCCCGACCGGAAGGGAGGACCCCGCTATATGACCGATAGCGATCTGTAAAACGGACTCGTCTGTACCGTGATAGATCGGCAGCGATACGTTGATCTTGGGAATGTCTACATAACCCATGATCCCCGTGCCCGTTACGTCCAGGACGCTGTTATACTCTTCCAGCTCTTGGTCGGAGAGCATTAAATTCAGACCTTCTTTGCTCAGCTTTTCATTATAGGCCGCGGCGGCATCCCACAGTTTCTGACGTTCCTCCTGGGACATGTCGTTGGTCTTTGCCACGTAGGAAGCGATGGCCCGGGACTGGTGCCGCTGATTCCACCAGTTGGAAAAACTTGGATACAGCATCAGGGATAAGCCCGTAAGAAAAATCAGAACCAGAATGATCGTCGTGACCGTATGACGGGCCGGTCCTTTTTTTGTCTTGGCCTTGTGACTGGCCTGTTTTTCTTCGTTTTCTGATCCCATTCTTTATCTCTTATAACTTATGTCCCGGGGGAGACCCGCTGGGCCTCCTCCGGGAATGAACGTGCTAATCAGCCTCTGGCAGTTTTTCTGCGAACGACAAGGACAATGCCCGCGCCGATCACAAGAACCGCGCCGAGGATGTAGAAAATAGTGGTACCGATACCACCGGTGGAAGGAAGGGTGGAACCTTTCTTGTTGGTGACGGTCGTGGTTGCTATACCATTGGTCGTGATGAACTTGCCATCGGTTGAAGTGGTGGTAGTCACGGTAAAGTGAGCATCTGCCGATGTTACGGTAAGACTGGTCAGTTTGGGATCAGCAGAAGTTTTATCATAAGTTGCTGTAACGGTGAACGTGATATCCTCTGCTTTATTGTAACCGGCCGGTACCGTCGTCTCGACTAACTTATACTCGCCAGCATCCGTACCCTTGAACTCGAAGGTGGTAACACCTTTGATCTCACTGCCGACAGCTTTGTAGTTTCCATCAGCGCCCTTCTTGTAAAGGGTAAATCCTGCGCCTTCCAGCGGAGTCGTGCCATCTTCGCCGACCTTTTTAGCTTCGATCTCATAGGTAAAGACAATGACTTTGTCATCCGGAGTCTTACCATGATCACCTTCGCCGCCTGCGTTGGGGTTGTTGGAATAGGTCAGATTAACGGTATTGGGGTTGCCTTCAGAACCGATCTTGGCTTTGTCATTCAGTGTAGCACTGTAATTAACAACAATCGTGCTGGAAGAAGTGAGTGCCGGATTCGTCCAGGTCTTCAGGTCCTCACCTTGCTTAAGGGAAACGGTAAGTTTCTGTCCGCGTACGTCAATATCAAAGTGAGAGGTGACATCCGTTTCTCCGACCTTAACGGTAATGGCCGCTTTTTCAGCATCCGTAATGGTAAGGCCTTCACTCAGAGTATCGGTGAAGGTATAGGTCTTATAGGTCTTATAATCTGCAAAAGTGGACGGAAGAGTACCAGTGATCTGGTAAGGGATCTCATCACCGATATCATAGTCAGCAGCATCCTGCCAACCAGTTTCAACTCCGGTCGTGTCGTTCTTTTCTTTTACCTTTTTCTCAACAGTGGGAACGCTGGATTTTGCCGTAACAGTAACATCTTTTACGACCTGCAGGATATAGCGGGTCTTAGCCGTATTGGCATCTGCATCTGTGGTATCGGTATCTTTTACAAAGTAGTAGCCGTCACCGGTAACCGTAAGAGGAGATGCTCCCGTTGCCGCAGCAGTAGAAGAAAGATGATTACTGACAACTTCCGCGAAAGCTTTAGTTTGATCTTCAGTGAAGTCTTTCATAGCTTCTGCAACATCAGCAGCCGTGGTAGCATTTGTAAATTTCGAACCTATTGTGGTATCAGCTTTCAAGGCGGTCAGCAGACCAGCTCCATCTACACCGGGACCCCAGGTAACATTGGAAAGGTTGTTGTTGGTTGAATCATATTTACCAGCAAATACCTGATAGGCAGCATAGGTATGAGAGGCTGTATCGCCTTCAATATTGCTGATCGTAATTTTATGAGTCGGCGTTGTTGATGACGATTCATCCGTAGTGTCGGCCAGAGCCGGAACAGCCGTGATGACCAACGTCAGGGCCATAACCAGGGCAAGTGCCAGCTTAGCAAACTTGCCAGTAAAGCTTCTGTGTTTGTTCATTGTTTTTCTCCTTTTTTAATATTTTTTCATGTCGTACATGTTTTTCCAAGCGCTATTGTGCGCTATAGATCTTCTCAATTCTCCTATTCGATAAGCGTTCTCCTTTCTCTTCTTCGCTTCCTCTTCCTGCAAGAGTCATCTTTCCGCCAACTGTTGGCTTGTCCGGATCCTGGCTATTCGCCCTACCCGTCTTACTTAGCCCGGCGGACCGTTATCTGTTGAAAGAGCAGGAGTGTTCCGTCGTTTCCTTATTATATAGAGAAGTAATGCACCTGCCATCAGCAGAGCACCACTGACTACATACGCTATGGTACCATGGCCACCAGTAGAGGGAAGAACATACCCACTAGTTGGAACATTTTTCACAATTCCGCCGTTGACAATGCCACTGGTTACAAGAGAATTACCTTCCGCCCCATAATACTGAGCCGAATATCCTTCTACATTCTCCTCTTTCAATGTATAGGTATATACATTTCCACTGGCATCGGCATAGGGAAGGTCGCTAAACTTGAGTTTAAATCCGCCGTCACCAGCAGATCCGGCAAAACTGTAGGTTGCAATGCCATTTTCCGTTGACTTATCTGGAATCTTCGTAGCGGTAAACGAACCATTTTCATCTCGATGAATGGTGAACGTATCCGAAATGGTAGAACCTGACGACGTGCCTGTCAGCGTCACCGCAATATCCTTTGGCCAGTCGGTCGATATTGTCTTTCCATCCTCACCGATCCACTGCTTTGTAAAGTTGAACTCCGCATGCTGAACCTGGGTCTTGCTCTTGTTGGTAACGGTGATGGTTCCCTTCTCTATACCTCCATTGTTTGTAACTGTCGTATCATAATCGGAAAGGTTCGATTCCTTCCCGTCTACAGCAGTTTCCTTTACATAGTAATAGTAGGTGTTGCCAGCACTGTTCTTATCCGGCAGATCTGTCCACAGGTAACTCCAGTTGGTACTACTGGTCAGGGTAACTTCCGGATACACTTTGCCACTGGCATCGGCAGCACGCTCGTCAACGTCTCTGGTACCGGATGTTGTTTGCGTACTGGAAGGAGTTGTATATAGGGTTACATGTGAATTCCATGGATCCCATTCATTATGATTATCACTTATTAAATAATAATCCGTATCCTGACTTATACTTCCTACCGGGATATAATAAACATTCTCTTCATTCCATCCATTGTCATGCAGTAAAGTGCCCTTATCCAAGGTACTACCAGTTCCTCCGCTAGAATTCTGATAAGCTACATCTAATGACGACACGCCTTGAATAAATACCTTAGCATCCGCATTGTTCTTTACTACCTGGATGGTCTTGATTATTACATCTTTATCTGTATGACCAGCATTGGCTGCACTGATATCCTTCATGTGCACTCGAACATTCACCGTTTCTAACTGCGTTGTCTCTGTATACGATTGTGTGTATTTCCTGTACAGTGCCACTGTTGCAGTCTTTGTCGAATCGTTCAAATCCTTATTATCTGCGTTCAGCCATATCTTGTTTACCGTGATAGCCTGCTTTACATTCGGATAATTGACAGAACCTTGACCATCAACTAGATACACCTCGCTTTGCTGAACCGAATTTGGCCAACCAAGTCCATTGTCGTTGAACCAATTCGCATAGTGATCGATTCGAGGCTTATCAATGGTCACCTTTGTGCCATCGCTCTTCGTGTACTCTAACGGATTTGTTTTCCATATAAAGTAGGATGGCGTCGTATTTAGGACATATCCCGGATTATTACCGACATCCGTCTCAACGATTCGATACAGCGTATTTTCTTTCAGACCGTCATCGATGGTCGTAAAGGTGATCTGACCATTAACATCCGTAGTCTTGCTATTCCCTTTTGAGTTACCTTTAGAATCCTTGAACTCTATCTGCTCCCAGACCTCCTGATTATTCGACTTTCCCTTATACTCTTCAAGCTTAAAAGTGACACCAGACAACTTGATCTTGTCATCATTGCTGTCGACCTTATATACCACCATCTTGTTCTGGGAGGTCGTAGCCGATGAAGTGGACCCGGTCAGCTTTTGATCATCTTTCGTAGATGAATTAGCAACACCTTTCAGCTCTGCCGTGTTGCTGATCGTTGTATCGTTGATGCCGACTGTTGCGTTGTACTGATAGGTGACCACGCAAGCCAGCTGGTCCGGAATGGTGACCGTGATCTTATGTGTCTGTTCATCATATTGATAGGTGTAACGGGAACTGCTGATCTCCGATCCCATGCCGTAGGGCATGTCCGCATCAAACTGATAAACATGAATCGTCGAGGGATCAAAATACGCCTTAGCATCACTGTCACTCGGAATCGTCAGCGTATCTGTCAGTGTCAGCTGATCACTGTTGGGATCCAGATCTTCCGCTGTAGGATTAACCTTCAAATGATAGGTCAGGTTCCAGGTGCCGTCCTCGTTCTTTTTCGAAGCGCCTTCCTTTTCGATCACGTTTTTGTTCTGCTCAACATGGGTTGTTGTGGAATCATGATACGTATTCCACTCTATTTTGTTTGTATAATCTTTGTCAGTGTTTGTTTGAATACTCCAAAAACCATCATCCTTCACTTCAGCCTGGTAATATAGAATAAACGATTTTCCAGGCCGATAACCTGTAATACTGAATTTTACAGATGTTCCTATTGTATTTCCGTTTTCGTCGGTCACAGTACTTGGATCTGATACCGTTACCCCTAAAACACCTTGCCCATCGGTATAATTTCTGGTTGCATCATCATTGCTTCCATAAATAGCAATCGATACTGAATCTTTCTTATAGGACAGACCTGACGGGAAGGTATCTGTAAGAGTCATATCGCCAGTCGTTCCCTCCGGAACCTTCACAACAACTGCATAATAGATAATACCATCCTTTTTCTCGACAACTATTCCCGTGTCTTTATAGTTGTAATTTCCACTTCCGTAATTAATAAAGCCAGGGCCTACAGACGAAGACATTTTATTGATAACATAATCTTTATTATGATCCCACTTGCCGTCATGACTGTAGCCGGGTATGGATCCGGTATTCTTAAAATTCCAGGTAGTTTTGTTGTCCTGGCTCTCATAGTCCGCGACCGAACTATAGTTGATATTGATCTGCTTGGTTCCCTGTACTTTAGCAAGGCCATCATCTGTAAACTTAATCTTGAAACCGGTTATCGGATCTTCGCTGTTAGAATCTGTGATGTCATTTCCCGTCGGATCATAGACACGGTAGTCAGTGCCTTTGACCAAAGTATCCCCCGACTTATTGTCACTCGTTGTCGGATACAAATACATGTCCTGCAGTAGTTTCGGTGTAGTGTAGTGCTTCCCGCTTTCATCGGTCCCACTCGTTGTCAGCGTGTCCTTATACTCAATACTGTCCTTAGTGATTGTTCCTTCTGGCAGAAGTATTGCTGCCCACCAATTTAAGGTTGCCTTCTTGTCATCTGACGAAGTAACTGTAGCATCCCATTTATTTACACCGTAATTCTTCTCTTCACCAGCGATCCACTGGCTCGATCCGGATGTATAGGTGCTTCCGCCGTTTGGTGTATATTCTATTTTATTCGATACGTCTTTTTGTGTACCTTGAGGACCAGTCGGATAATCCGTCTCATATGTGATAGTATAGGAATCTCCATACCAGCCATACCCTTGTCCATTGACAGATGTCGGCAATTTAAAACTTCCATCCGCAGCTACAGTGATCGGCACCTTTGTACCATTATGATCCACATAGATAGTTGAAGGAAGAGATACAGGAGTTCCGTCCTCTGTCAGGATATCTTTAAATGTATCCTTTGACATATCATGTCGAGGATTAGAGTTTTTAACAATAATCGTCCATTTGATCTTTTTATTTGTATCGTCCTTTTCGCTGGTCTTTGTAATTAATGAATTCTGCAGTACCGTCGTAGTAGATGCAGACGGCCAATGATTGATGTCATGCGCCGTTGCGTTATTGGTTACTTCCTGTTTACCATCCGCTGCTGTTGTCGCGTCCGGCTTTACATAATAAGTAACTAAAACTTCCCACACCCAAAAGGTGTGTTGAACCTTGAAAACTCAATAATGTAGGCAATTAAAAAGGCATAGACGCTGTGCCTTTGGTATAATTGAGTTGACTAGAAACAACCATACAAAGGA
>Ga0256404_1005921_pt1 | contig 20885 bp, 8 predicted proteins | sample RumenRJG_01DNA_FD_185990 | JGI IMG/M metagenome (GOLD analysis project Ga0256404, IMG submission 185990) | Bovine rumen microbial communities from Lethbridge, Alberta, Canada - RJG_01 | ecosystem: Host-associated > Mammals > Digestive system > Stomach > Rumen | place: Canada: Alberta | collected...
CTCTCAAAATACAAGAAGGTGAGAACCAAAGATGGTGGGAAATGGAGCACGGCAACCATGCTTAAATATATAGAAGAGCTAGTGGCTATGCTTGGCGTATAGTGTCTCAAATGGAGGTTTCTTTAAATAAAGGTTGGTTCTCATTTAATTTTACAAAGTTACTAATTATCCTCAACAAACTGCTATAGTTAATGTTTTTTATATAGAAATTTATCATCTCATCGTTCCAGTCGTCAAGAATATACTCACTTAACAAAATATAAGAATAAAATTAGCAAGAAGATTTCGTTAAGAGAATGATTAATTTGTAACTTTGCAAGTTGAAAACTCACTTTTAATAATTAGTATGATGAAAGAACCTAAAAAAATTTTGGCAGCTATCGCTTTTGCGGCTGTTTCGTTCTTCATGCCGGTAGGTGCCAATGCACAGTTCAATTGGCCTTATACCATAAAGAATGGGCAGGCTGTAACCGATGTTCCTGCCCGTCCTGCTGGTCAGGAGAATGTCTTGAATCTTGCAACGCCCAAGCTCAGTGTTGTTCGCGTAGGTTTTGTTGGCTTAGGAATGCGTGGTCCCGGTGCTGTGGAACGGTGGACCTACATTGATGGCACGGAGATCAAGGCGCTCTGCGACCATGAGAAGAACCGTGCTGAGGCCTGCAACAAAATATTGGAGAACGCAAGCCTTCCCCCAGCAGACGTGTATTACGGCGAGGATGGCTACAAGCAGTTGTGCGAGCGGAAGGATATCGATCTTGTTTATATCGCTACTGACTGGCATCACCATTTCACGGTGGCTAAGTACGCTCTTGAGCATGGAAAGAACGTTGCCATTGAGGTTCCTTCAGCCATGAATCTTGATGAAATTTGGCAGCTTATCAATCTTAGTGAGCAGAAGCGTCTTCATGTCATGATGTTGGAGAACTGCTGTTACGACTTCTTTGAGCTCAACACGCTGAACATGGCACAGCATGGCGTGTTTGGAGAGGTGGAGTACGTACAGGGTGCTTACCGTCACGATCTCTCTCCGTTCTGGGACGCTTATTGGAAGAAGGATGCCAACGACAAGTTGGGCTGGCGCCTCGACTATAACCAGAAGTTCCGTGGCGACGTGTATGCTACTCACGGTCTCGGTCCTATTGCACAGGTGCTTAATATTCACCGCGGCGACCGTATGAAGACCTTGGTAGCCATGGACACCAAGTCGATTAATGGTAAGCAGTGGGTCGAGAAAATGTCGGGTAAGAAGTGTGATACTTTTGCCAATGGAGACCATACTGTAACGCTCATCAGTACCGAAAACGGGAAGGTGATCGAGGTGCAGCACAACACGATGACACCAGAACCTTACAACCGTATGTACCAGGTCGTTGGTTCTAAAGGCTTTGCCAACAAATATCCTATTGAGGGTTACGCATTGTCGAGCAATCAGATGAAGACTGTAGGTGTGCAGCCCACCAGCGACAAGATGTCGGGTCACGATTATCTTCCGGAGGAGGATGTAAAGCGTCTCGAGCAGAAATTCCGTGACGCTCTTGTCGACAAATATGAGGCTAAGGCCAAGAAGGTAGGTGGCCACGGTGGTATGGACTTTATCATGGACAGCCGTCTGGTGTATTGCTTGCAGCATGGTTTACCGCTTGATATGGACGTTTATGACTTGGCAGAGTGGTGCTGCTTAGCCGAACTGGGTTCCATCTCTATGAACAATGGCAACATTCCTGTTCAGGTTCCTGACTTCACTCGTGGCTATTGGAATGTTCAGAAGGGTTACAAGCATCTGTTTGCTTCTCCCGAAGAAGAGCAGGCTGTTGACAAGGCAAGTGCCGAGTTTACCGCCAAGCTGAAGGCTAAAGGTGCCAAGTATTGGAAAAAGCACGGTAAACAGGGTGATGCTCAGAAAGCGGGCAGCAAGCAGATGAAAATCTAAACGTGCTATAGTATAGCATGGCTCTTATATAATCCTCCCATTGCATTGTGGGAGGATTTTTTTAGTCCATAAAAAATAGGAACTGGCCCGGCCAGTTCCTATCTTTATCATATATAGGGTTTAACAACTCAGAAATCGATTTCTTTCAGTCCTTTGTCCACAATCATACCCTTCGGTAATACGGGTTTGACACGGAAAGCGCGCAGGGCTTTGAAGTGCATGACAAAGAGCGTCTCGTTGCCCGAGATCGGTTGCTCGTTTCCGACATTGGTGAATGTAGGATAAAGAACCTGACTGCCATCGGTGTGGTGACGGTCGTAGGTCATGTTCTTCATGTCTTTGGCCGCTACAGCATCCACCTTCTCAAATTTCATCTCTTGTGGGTTGTAGGGCAAGATAAAGTTGAAGGCATTGATGGCTTTCATACCAGATCCCTTGACGGTAACCGTTACATCATCACCAGCCTTATAAGCCTGTTTGTCAAAGACATAATTAAATTTGCCGGACAGGTTCCCCTCTTCCTCAGGCTGTACGCCGCCGTCGAGTCGTGTGGAGACATTGGAGATGTCGTAAGCATCAATCATTCCATTGCCATTGATGTCACCGCCTGATATGTAACCGTCAAAATCAGCGTCGCCTTTCTTCAAGCCCATATAGTTGGTGTAGGAGGTGAGGTCGTTTTCGTCGATCTTGCCATCGTTGTTGATGTCGCCAGGCAACAATGATTTCGTGCCAGGGACTTTGAACACGTAGAACTCCCGACCGGATCCGAAGCCACCTGCTGCTTCTTTGACATCCACTTTGACGTAGCGCGCTACCGGATGCTGAGCCAGCACTACCTCCTTCGTCTTGGCATCGCGAGCCCATTGCTGTTCGCCCACCTCAGTCCATTTCTTACCATCACGGCTCACTGAGATATCACAGCGGGTGATAGTGCCGTTTCCGGCATCCACCCGTGGAAGATACTGCAGTTTATCAAGGGTGTTGACACTGTGTAAGTCAATCGTGAAAGTAAACGGTACAGCCTTACTGTAATAGTCGGTATGCCAGATGTCTCCCGTCGTGGCAAAGTCGAAGAGATGGCTGATGCTGAATCCGTCCATGTCGCGAGCGGTCGATGTGGCTGTCAGTCCATGAAGTGCGTTCTCAAGCGGATTGACAGCTGTGCGCGTGTTCATGGTGGTCCATTCGCTGGCTCCGTTGGCATTGACAGCCCTCACTTTGAATGAGTAGTCGGTGGCCGGCGTAAGGTCGGAGAACAACAGGCTCGTTCCTTTAATTGTGGAGTAGGTCTCGCCCTGGAACTCAATCTCATAATAGTCGGCATTGCTGACGGGTTGCCATCGGGGTGCGATCGAATAGGGTTGAATGTCAGCCGTCTGCATGACAGGTGCCTGTAATGCACCGGTCTTCTTCAACTGCCGGTTGCTGTTGTCAGAAGATACGAAGCCGTCAATGATCACAGAAATATCTGTCTGGGTGATATCCGTGGCGGCAAGGCGGACCGTAAGCTGAGGCGTGTGCTTGATGTGCTTGGAGGCAGCCTCGCTGCCTTTCGTTGAGAACCGGTTCATTTCGGGAGCCTCGTCGTAAGACCATGCGTTTTCTGCCGATGGATCCTCAGCAAGCTTGATCTTCTTTCCGTTTATGATGGCTGCCACCTTCTTTGGCTTTCCCCCGCAGTTTACGATGAGGGTGGTGCGCTGTTCACGTGTCATGCCGTTGAAGTGGCATTGGGTCTTGGCGACATTGAGCGTCAATTTCTTGCCCGAGAGCATGCTGTTGACTTGTGTCGTGGCACTGTCTCCATGGAGATAGGCTTCGGTTGTGCCGTCATCATCATAGAGATAGAATAAAGACTGGCCTTCAGGATAGAACTCGAAGGTGCGGTTTGACGGGTCAATCTGCGAAGGGTTGTTGTTGGCATTGACCAGCGGAATGATGGATCCTGCTTTTACGAAGACGGGCAGTTTCCATATCGGCGCATCGAAGTCGTTGAGAATGCGTCCTCCCTCGTAGGCCTCTCCGGTGAAGAAGTCATACCACGTACCTTTGGGCAGATAGATTCCGTTGCGTATGTCGTTACCATCCTTATCAGCCTTCGTGTTCTGATAGACCGGAGCGACGAGAAACGCGGGTCCGTACATATACTGATAGCGCGTGGCCGTGCCGTGAGTAAAGTCGGATGGATCTTCGAGGAACATTGCCCGGATCAGCGGCTTGCCCGTTACGGCTTCGTGCGAGTAGGTATAACTGTAGGGCAGCAGCATCGACTTCAGTTTGAGATACGACCGGTTGATGCTGGTAGCCGGTTCGCCCATCTGCATGGGATATTTGGGACTGGTGCCCCAGCCGTCCATATTCAGCTGCATGGGCGTAAAAGCCTTCCATTGGAAGTCGCGCACATTCACTGTCATATTCCGTCCGCCGAAGATGCCGTCCACGTCACTGGTGATGTTTCCCATTCCCGACAGTCCGGAACCGATATAGGTGGGAATATGGAATCGGATATATTCCCAGTCTCCTCCTGTCTGGTCACCTGTCCAGACACCGGCATATCTTTGCGATCCTGCCCAACCGTCCACCGTGATGATAAACGGGCGGGCGTTACTGCCGTAATAAGGCATGATCTGTGCCACATCGGCAATGCCGTTGAGGCCGAACGAATAGCCTGAGCCTACCCAGGCCACATCTGTCTTCAGCACGCGCACGCCGGCATCGCGCACCTCCTTGACGATGTCACGCTGCAACAGGGCAGGAATGGTGTCGATAGGGTGAAGATTGGATTGCGTCCACAAGCCAATCTCTACACCGTGTCGGCGGGCATAGTCGCCAAAGCTCTTCAGGTTGGCAATGTTGCCGTCGAGCGTTGAGGTCTGGCCATAGCCGGCTCCATAGCCGTCGTTGGGCAGCACCCAGCCTAAGGGCATGTCGTTTTGGGCGTAGCGGTCCACGACAGCACGGGCAGAGAACTGGTAGTTGCCCTTTTCTCCGTTGAGGCTCTCCTTGATGCCACCGTTGTCTTTTTGGCTCTCCGTATAATATTTTCCGTCCTCAAAACGTATGCCCTGTTTCTTGTCGGTCGTCTCCTTCCAGTAGTCGCGGTTATAGGCGTTGAGATGTCCTTCGTAAAAGGCAAACTTCGGAAGGAGAACCGGATGGCCGGTGAGTTGGTAGTAATCGTTCAGCAAACCTTCAGGCGTGCTGTCAACCATAAAGAATACGTCGAGGTAGGGCGTGTCGTGGGTAAGCGTTACGGCCTTTGGATCAGCGGCCCCAAAGTCGTAGGCTCCCGGCGCGAAGGTGTATGGCATGGCGGCATAGCCGCGTGTGGACCAATAGAAAGGTGCCGGTGAGGAGACTCCACCGTCTGTCCAGCTGTTGGTATTCACAATTTCTATCTTTTTCCCACGATGTGAGAATCGTCCGTTTTGCACGCCGCCTCCATAGAAATATTCGTCGGAGTGATTGTCGAGGGTCATCGTCGTGCGTCCCTTGTCGAAAGAAACCGGCTTTTGTTGCTCTACGACGGTTCTGCCATTACGAAGGTCGGTAACTTTCATTAAGCCGTTGGCTTTGTTGAACTCCACTTTTATGGCAGCTGTTGCCACTGATATAGCGCCATTCTTCTCGTCTACAACGAGTCGGCCCGTTTCCATTCGCGGCTGGTCGACGAGAATGTGGGCTTCGGGATTGCTCTGCGGATCGCGAATGATGCCGCCCTTGGGATCGCGGAACAGGCGGAACACGTTCTTGCCGTAAAAGTCGACGGTCAGCATTTCGCCGTTGTCGTAAGTGAGCTCAACAGTTGTAGGATTGATCTGTCTGACAGCCTTCACCGACAAGCCTTCAGCCAAGGCTTTCTGGCCCGTTGACAGCAGTAAGGCAGCAAGCAGGGTGTAAAATGTCTTTTGGTTTTGCATGCAACAGTTTATAGTTTTTTTCCGCACCACAGTATGTTATCAGTATTATTCAATGTTAGATTATGTTTCGAGCAGCATAAAGCGGCTCACGATAGTCCATGTCAAGTGAATCACTTAATCCGGTGGTGCAAGGCAATTCAGCAATTCATCTTTTTGACGAGGCAAAAATACATATAAATTCTGAGAAACTATCTCCTTTGGGAGATTTTTTCACGTTATATCGCTCTTGGGTTATATTGTTCATCGGGATGTCCGATGGGTACTGTTCTGTGGGGGACTCCCCTGAATAATTACCTCGATGGTAAACAGTTTATTAGATTGTTAATATAAGGTTGTTGTCGGCTCCCTGTGCATGGATAGAACCAAAAAAGAGACCTGAAAAGCGAGATAAAAGCAATGAACTATTTTTACAAAAAGTAAAAAGTCAGGACAATGAAAGTTGACAAAAGAGAAGGCAAAAGTGGAGTGTGAACGGCGAAAAATGGCTTGTTGGATGAGAAATTGCGACAGAGGATGGACCTTTCTATAGTTATGTCACTGCCCTTTAACTGTTATCTCGGTTACTTAACCGTTAAATGTCAGTGGCATAACGCTGTAAGGTCGGTGACATAACTATAGTAGAGGCAACAGCTTGAAGGCATTTGAAATACCTCTAATACTGGAAAATTTGATAATCGCCTGATTGACAATTATTTGTCAACTCGGCTCATCTTGGCGTTCTTTTCGTGCGAGGACCACTTGTTTGAAAAGAATCGATTCTCAGCGGGGGTTGTGACAAAAATATATTTACATTTGGTGGTTCTGCATGATTCATTCTGTTCGAATAACTGAAGTTTAGCCAAGCTATATGTCTAACTGATGGTTAAATCGTCTGATACATTACAATATTTGCGACTATATGTTAAATCTTAAAGAAATTAGTCTAAATATTTGCAACTATAATACAATTTTAATAACTTTGCAGTAGAACCTCAAACTTATAATTATGAATGTAAAACTCACCGAAACAAATTGCCTTGTTACTTTAGGGTTTGTAACAATGGCGCTGTTGTCACCTCAGAACGTTCTCGCGGGGTCTGAGCCGTCATCCAAGGTCAACATTACTCAGCAAGCGAGCCATTCAAAGCGCATCCATGGTACCGTGAAGGATGAGGCCGGCGAGCCTCTCGTTGGTGCAACCATTCGTCAGGTCGGCACTCAGAATGCCACCGTCACGGATGTCAATGGCAACTTTACCCTCAATGCCCCCGTCGGAAGCAAGTTGCAAGTGTCTTATATTGGCTCTGAAGATCAGACTTTCACGGCCAAAGAGAACATGCAGATCGTGATGACCAATACCAGTACAGCGCTCAACGAGGTTATTGTTGTTGGTTACGGTACACAGCGAAAGGAGAGCCTGACAGGTGCTTTGAGCAATATCAAAGCCAGTAAACTGAAGGACGTTACCACAACCTCCGTAGAGAACATGCTCAACAGCAAGATTGCCGGTGTATACGTTCAGCCGGGATCAGGCCAGCCCGGCCAGCGGGGAAAAGTGGTGATCCGCGGTCAAGCTACGCTCAGCGGCGACACCTCCCCTTTGTGGGTCATTGATGGTGTCATCGTTGGCTCGTCGCCCGGTCAGCTTAATCCCGACGACATCGAGAGCCTGACCGTCCTTAAAGACGCTGCTTCTACGGCTATCTATGGATCAGAGGGTGCCAACGGTGTCATTGTTGTCACTACCCGCAACCCAAAAGCCCAACCATTGAAGGTGAACGTCGCCGTGAAGTTGGGTGCCAGCGAACTCGACAGGGGCAAACTGAGAATGATGGACGGCGCAGAGCTTTACGATTATTATAAGTCGTTTGCCAACGTGGACCAAGTTTCATTCCCGCGTTGGAATGAAGATCTGCGAAACGCTGACTTCGACTGGTACAAGCTCGCCAAGCGGACTGGATTCAACCAAGACTATAATCTGTCAATCACCGGAGGAAGCGATCAGATTCAAAACTTCTTCTCCGCGGGCTACTATGGAGAGACCGGTGCCGTGAAAGGATATAGCATCAAGAAATATACATTCCGCTACAAAGGAACGCTGAAACCGACCAAGTGGCTTGAGATAAAACCAGACATCAACGGATCCATGACCGATACCGATGACCGTCAGTACTCGGTGGGTGCCATGTATTCTATGTTCCCATGGGACAGCCCTTATGATGAGGACGGTAACATTGTACCTAACTACTACTCGGGGTGGGTCAACAATAAAGCTACAAACTATCTTTACGATTTACAGTGGAACAAGTCGACCTATAAGAACTATGAGTTCTCAGGCAGTCTCAACTTCGACATTCATTTCACGCCTTGGCTCACCTTCTCATCGGTGAACAACTTCCGCTATTATGCTACGAAAGATCACGGTTATCAGGATGCACGGTCGAGCAGCGCAGAAGGAGTCAGCGGCCGTGTCACAGAGTGGCGTGATGACACTCAGCGCCGGTACACCAACCAGTTGCTGCGTTTCAACAAGACCTTTGGAGAGCACCAAGTATCTGCTTTGTTGGCTTACGAGTTCAAAGATTATAAGTACACTTACGAGGACGGTTATGGCACGGGAATTCTTTCTGGCTTCAATGAGCTGTCGGTGACTTCCAAGCCCGAACGTCTGAAAGGCTACTCTCAGGAGTGGGCTGTGCAGTCCTATTTCTTTAAGGGCAACTATGTCTATGCCGACCGCTATATGGCAGAGGTCTCTCTCCGTCGTGATGGGGCTTCCAACTTTGGTGACAACCAGAAGTATGGCAATTTCTTCTCTTTCAGCGCCGGTTGGAATATCAACCGCGAGTCATGGTTCAAGGCCGATTGGGTTGATAACCTGAAACTGCGTGCTGCCTATGGCTCTGTTGGTAACCGTCCGTCGGCGCTTTATCCGCAATACGATCTTTATTCCGTTGGCTACACCTATAATGAACAGTCGGGAGCGCTGATCTCGCAGGTAGGCAACAAGGATCTGACATGGGAGAAGACTTATACAGCTGGTGTTGGTCTTGACGGCAGTTTCTGGAAGAATCGTCTGTTCTTCACGATCGATCTTTATTCAAAGAAAACAGACAACATCCTTTACCAAGTGCCGGTAACAGGTCTTACAGGTGTTACACGCATCTGGAGAAATGTCGGTAAGATGAAGAACACGGGATTTGAGTTGACAGTCGGTGGGGATGTGATCCGCTCAAAGGACCTGACCTGGAACCTGACATTCAATATCGGTCATAACAAGAATAAGCTAACGGATCTGTACAAACAGCTTGATGACAACGGCAACTACGTTGTCAAGCCTGTCATCATCTCACCGGCTATCGCCGGAGCAGCTCAGCAGATCTTGGAGATTGGCGAGCCTATTGATACTTATTATATGCCGGAGTGGGCAGGTGTCAACCCTGATGACGGAGCGCCTATGTGGTACACAGATGACGAGAACGGCAATAAGGTGACAACATCCAACTATGCTAAAGCTAAATACTATAAGGTGGGCAAGGCTTCTCCAGACGTGTTCGGTGGATTCACTACTACGCTCACATGGCGTAACTTTGACCTGAATGCCTCTTTTGGTTATTCACTCGGCGGCCAGACCTACAGCTATTTCCGTCAGGAGTATGACTCTGACGGTGCTTACGCAGGCGACCGCAACCAGATGAAGCTCAAAGATGGATGGACACGCTGGCAGAAACCCGGCGATCACGCTACACACCCTGTCGCCAAATACAACAACCAGGACAAGGGCAACCTCATGTCGTCGAGGTATCTTGAGGATAACGATTTCCTCAAGCTCCGTTCGCTGACCTTAGGCTATAACTTTAAGTTGCCTCAGCTCGGTCTGGACAACGTGAGAGTTTATTTCTCAGGCGAGAACCTCTTCACCATTACAGGCTACTCGGGAGTTGACCCGGAACTTCACAACAGCGATACTGGTTCGACCATGGGCATGGCTGGTACATCGATCTATCCTTCGGTGCGCAAATACATGTTCGGTCTGAACGTCACGCTGTAATATTGCACAAAACACAGCAAGCAGATCAGACTGTCAAGACGATAAGGTATAAACGTGATAATATAAAGGAATATATAATATGAGAAAAAATATAATTATTGTAGTCCTTGCCGCACTGAGCCTTTGCGCATGTGACATTGACCGCCTGCCGACAACCAGCATGGCGGGAGAAGAAATACAAAAAGACCCGGCTGACAAATTAGAGGCGCTTGTCAATGGTATGTATGCCCAATTGAAAGTATGGTCAGACCCGATGCACCGATTGGGCGAATACGCCGGCGACAACATCATGATCAGAGGATCTTCCACGGATGCCTTCTACGAGTTTATCTCTTACTCGCGCACACCAAACAACTACCGTTTGCAGAACTTCTGGGACTATGGATATAAAGCTATCGCACAGGCATCCAATATCATTAAGATGATTCCGGAAAGCAGCGATGCCGAAGTGAACAACAAGCTCGGCGAATGCTATTTTGTCCGGGGCATGATGTATTTCTATCTTGTCCGTGCTTTCGGCCGTCCATACTACCAGGCACCTGACAAGAATCTTGGGGTGCCTATTGTCAACGGAACGCCCGACAACATCACGAGTGATTTGCATTTAGCTGACCGCGCTACGGTGGAACAGACTTATGAGCAGGCTATCAGCGACTTGAAAAAGGCGGAGACATTGCTTACTGTTAACCAGGGCAGCTCTTATGCCTCAAAAGGCGCTGCTCAAGCGCTGCTCTCCAGAGTGTATCTTTACATGAGCGGTACGTATGAGAATCCTAATAAGGAATACGCACAATTGGCTGTTGACTACGCGACAAAAGTGATCAACTCCGGCGACTACTCCCTGCTGCCAAGAGATGAATTCATGAAATACAACACGTACAGTCCGGATGACAACAAAGAGTCGATCTTTGTCATTCGTCGCGTAGCTTCAGAGTTCTCCGGATATGACCATTATTATGGTATCGGAGGCATGTATTCCAACATTGGCGGCATGGGCTGGGGAGAGATGTATGCCAGTGCAAAATACATTGATTTGCTTAATGAGACCGGACGTAACGACTGGAGGCCGGAGCATAAAGTCATCGTGGATGCACGTGCCAACTTCATTGAGCCGCAATACGACGACCCTAAACAAGAGGTGTTAAGGTTCATCAAATATGACAACGCCACAACCCTCAACTATGCGCAGCTGCCCATAACGCGCAAGGGGGATAAGGTGACCTGCACGGAAAAAGACAAGGACGGCAATGCGACTACCTATGAGCTGACACCCGTCGATGCCAAGCAGGAGATTTACTCCATCAACTATAAAGGGAAGACCTACCAGGGCGTGCTGGACGATTATATTAATCTGAACCGCGTCTACCCGATGTTCTACATCGTGAAATGTTCTCGTGAAGGAGAGGAGTCGCAGCTCCATTCGCCGGTTATCAGCCGATTGGGTGAGATCTATCTGAACCGTGCGGAAGCTTATGCCAAATTAGGTAAATATGATGAGGCTTTGAAAGATCTGAACCTCATTCGGGAGCGTTCCATTCCCGGTGCAGGTTATACATCGCTCGATGCCTCCAATGCACCTGAGCGCATAGATAAAGAGCGGCAGTTGGAGTTGGCTTATCAAGCTGAACGGAGCTACGATGTATTCCGCAATGGTGGTACTTTGACACGTCATTATCCCGGTCCGCACAAGCAGTTTGAAGATATCAAAGCCACCGACTATCGCGTGACTTACTACATTCCGCAAGATGCCATCAACTCTTATCCCGGCACACTGACACAGAATCCAACCAGTGATGCAGGTGTCGTGCTGCATTAAGGCAAGGTGTCGTTATTCGTTTAGATAATAAGGCGGGCCCAAGGACCCGCCTTATTATTTCAGGCTACTGTAGATATGCAAGCCCAGATCTCGATGAAGAGGATATGTATGGAGTCGTGCTCCGCTTACACCAATACTTACACTAACACTTTAAATTTATGTTCCTATCAGTATTAGCTCCGTCGTGTAAGGGACGACGTTTTCACCGGTTATCCCGTCTGATGGCAGGTGCGGCAGCTTTTTGTTTGTCATCCTTGCCTGTTGGTGCCACAGAGGTCACCGACGGCCTGCTCAAGCGCATCTTGTCTCATGGCAAGGATGCATCGCGCTTTACATGCGTCATTGATGGTTCACATAGCGGTAAGGACTGGTTTGCCATTAGCTGCGACGGTCAAACCGTTTCGATAAAAGGACCTAATAACGTGTCGTTGGCAGCTGGCATCAACTGGTTTCTCAATAAGGCGGGTATTGATATCTCATGGAATATGTCGAAAGCAAAGTTGCCGACATCCTTGCCGATAGTCTCAGAGGAGACACATACCTCATCGGTAGATTACCGCTACTACCTCAATTTCTGCACGCACAGCTACACCATGGCCTTTTGGGACTGGTCGCGCTGGCAGCAGGAGATCGACTGGATGGCACTGCACGGCATCAATCTTCCCCTTATCACAGAGGGCATGGAGTGTGTCTGGCGCAAAGTTCTGATGGATGGTTATGGTTACGACTCACTTGACAAGGTCAATAAGTTTGTAACCGGTCCTGCCTACTTTGGATGGTTCTTTATGAACAACATGACGGCATGGGGCGGGCCTCTGCCACAAAAATGGTATGATCAGCAAGAGCAGTTGGCAAAGAAGATCTTTCGACGACTGCGCGAGTATGGTATCACACCTGTCATTCCAGGCTATGTGGGAATGGTGCCACAAGACTTCCTTGCTGATGCTGAAAAGGATAAGATCTCAGGATGGAAGCATACCGACATCGTATCAAGTGGTTCCTGGAACAACTTTACGCGCCCCTATTTTGTCAATGACACCACCCGACTCAAAGAATTTGCTGCCAAATATTATCAGGCCGTGAAGGATGTGTATGGATCGGAATTGTCTACCCACTTTTTTGCCATCGATCCGTTTCATGAGGGCGGCGTACCAGCCAGTGTAGATGCAGCCAACTCGGTCAAGGCCATGTGGAATGCGCTCCGTTCCTACGACAGTCAGGCGGTCTGGGTGGCTCAGCACTGGCAGGGTAATCCCACAACAGACCTGACACATCAGGTTCCTGTAGGGAGATTGCTTATCCTTGACCTTCATGGTGATTCCAACGGCGAGACGGCATTGAGTGGTAATGCCACAAACGCTAAGGGGAGCAAGCATCAATGGGTTTGGGGAATGACTAATAACTTTGGCGGCAACGTGGGCCTGTTCGGGCGCATGAGCCGCATCATGAACAGTTTCTACAAAGCGGTTGAGAAGGCTTCAGACAATAATCTTGCAGGAATCGGCGCCTTGCCTGAAGGCATCGAGAACAACGCCGTGCTCTTCGACTTGCTCTATGCCTTGCCTTGGACTTGTGACAAGCCTTATACCATCAACAGTTGGTTACAGCACTATGTCTCCTCGCACTATGGTGTCACTGAGACCTCCGATTCTGTTGCCTACCGTGCGTTGTACAGAGCCTGGCAACGTCTGGCGAACGGTATCTACAACTGTCCCAACAAGAATCAGCAGGGTACCACCGAGAGTGTGTTTATGATGCGTCCTGCCAAGAGGCCGGGCACGGTGAGCACCTGGGCAGGATCGTCCTGGTACTGGAATATCGGTGACCTGCGCACAGCTGCCTACGAATTTCTCTCGGTAGCCGATAAACTGAAAGATAACGACAACTATCGCTACGACCTCGTTGACATTATGCGGCAGACGCTTGCAGACGATGGCAAAGAAACGCTTGACCGTCTCTCTATGACTACCGACGTTGACGAGCGGTTCCGTCTTCAACAAAAATTCCTCTGCATGATTCTCGATCAGGATTCATTGGTAGGAACGCGCAAGGAGTTACGATTGGGTACCTGGACGGAGATGGCACGTCACCTTGGCCATACCCAAGCCGAGAAAAGACGCTATGAGCAGAATGCCCGCATGTTGCTTACTACCTGGGGCGGTGAGTCTCAGTGCAATGGTGGAGGCCTGCACGACTATGGCAACCGAGAGTGGAACGGTCTGTTGTCGTCTTATTATTATCCGCGGTGGAAAGCCTTTTTCGCCAATGGCTGTCAGTCGCAGGACTGGTTCAGCTACTATGAGTGGCCTTTCGTCACGGGCGCGACCGATAAGGCCAATGTCAATAGCCTTCCCGACGGCGCTCCATACGCCTTTGGCTCGTTCAGTTCGGCAGCGGTCGGAGATGAGGTGGAACAGGCCAAGAAGGTTTTTCATAAGTACTTCCGCGATTTCAAACCTTTGCGATAGAAGTAGCTGATAAATATATAACACGAAAAAGCCCCAGACTAAAGGTGACACCTTTGAGTCCGGGGTTTCTGATACCGGTATTATTTCTCGAGGACCTTGAACTCAGCGCCAGAGGCAAAGTCCTGACCATTCTGTTCGCTCAGCGCCGTGAACCTCACGTAGCGGGCTTTCACGGCTGTTGGCAGCATCACGACCTTTTCTTTGAGGTTGTTCTCAAAGGTCCCTTCTGCCACAGCCTTCCCCCAGTTCTTTCCATCATTGCTCACCTGAATGCGGTAGGCCTTGATGTTTCCATTTTCGCTGTCCTGACGTGGCAGGTAAGCGAAGCCCTTGATGGTCTTCACGGCACCGCAGTCGAAATCCACCCAGTGCGGGTAGTTGGCCACAGTCACGGAGTACATCGTGTGCCAGTAGGTCGTGGGATTGCCGTCGGTCAGATGGTCGGCATCGCCCTCGCCACTCTCCACGCTTGAAGCATAGACAACCGTCAGCGGAATGTTTTCAATGCGTGGGAAAGTCTGTGTGGTGGAAAGCCATTCTGATCCTTTTACCCAGGCTTTTATCGTGCCGCCGTCGTGCAGGTTGACGGGTGCGGAATAGCGTTGTGCCTTTCTGTTGCCCACCTTATAATAGATTATCTTGTCGGCCTTGTCAGCAGCGATGCTCACGTTTCCATTCGCGTCTCGGGTTAGCGTAAGGGGCGTAGAGCCGCCTAAACTCACGTTGGCTGCGTTGAGCATATCCTCGTCTGTCGTCTGGCTGACAGGACGGATGACATAGCCAAAGGTGTGGGGCGTAGCCATGACACGGTCTTGGGAGAGCGGACCGCCCTGTCCGCAACTGTTTCCGCCAAGACCTGTAATGGCCATGTCAAGATGCAGATAGGTGGCATCACTCTTGGGCAGTTCGTAAGGATGGTTGGCCATGGCAAGGGCATTGTCCGACCACGGCAGCGCCGAGAAGCTCATCTTGTCTTTTGCCACGAAGATGGCTCCGTTACCGGCCTGATCGGTCAGCGCCACCCAGCGTGTGTCTTGATGATTGCCCGTATCTTGTGGCTTGGGGAACGGTACAAACTCTTTCTTCACGTCGTCCTGTCTGTAGATGCCAATCATCTGCCCCGTCTTGCGGTCAGGATAGTTGTCCACCGGTCCCCGGCCGTAATAGCACAAATGGTTCTTGTCATTACCTATCTTTACGGTATACCCTAATTTGGCCAATGTCAGTGATGGCTTGTTGCTGGTAATGGCACTCTCACTTTCTACGCTTCCGTCAGCAAAGAACGTGTAAACCACTTGTGAGTTGAAGCGGAAATCGTCTTTGCCGAACGGCTTGTCCTTGTACTCCACAAGTTTCTTCCAGTTGGCTGTGCCGCCTTCGAGTTCGTAGCCGTAGGGAGCCTGCGACACGACGTTGAAGGCTATCGACACCGATCCGTCACTGTTGTTGTGCAGTTGGTATCCTGTGCTGTGCTGAAGCAGGTTGTTCAGACCGTTGCTGTACCAGCCGGTATAAGCCCAGTTGTCGTTGTTGGTCCATGCACGGAAGGCGTTGAGCTGCGGACCGCATCCATCGGCAATGATCGTGTTGTCACCATAGGTGAGGTTATAAATCGTACCCTTGCTCAGGTCGAGTGTAGCCTTGAAGTTCTTTCCGCTTATGGCCAGTTTGTTGTCCTCCTGCTGTCCGACGTTCACCTTTCCGTTGATGGTCAGTGTGGGGCGTTGCTGTGCCGTCTGCACCGACAGTTGCTCTTCGGCCTGCACGTATCCAGCCTTCGCCCAGGGCGTGTCGTGCTTCTGCGTGAAGGTGAGGTGGAGCAGATAATCCTTTCCCGGGTCGAGGCCGTCGCGCAGCCCCTGGATGGTAACCAGTTTGTGGGTGCGCGGTGTCACGCTGCCCAAATCGATGGTACCGGCCTTGGCCGTCTGTCCGTCAGCAGTCAGTCGGTAGGAAAGGACCAGCCCAGAGAGGTCATCCGTGTAATAGTTCTTATTGAATATGTCTATTGTTCCTGTGGCGGCATCGTGCCACGTCACGCCGACATACTGATACACTTTCTTCACTTCATAATATTGTGGCTTGGGTGTCTCGTCGCCGAAGATGATGCCGTTCATGACAAACTGCCCGTCGTTAGGCGTGTCTCCGAAGTCACCCCCGTAGGCAGCGTAGCGTGTGCCGTCCTTGGTGTAGTTCCACATGCTCTGGTCGATCCAGTCCCAGATGGCACCGCCCATAAAGTAGTTGGTCGACTCGATGGCATTCCAATAGTCCACAAGGTTGCCCACGGCATTGCCCATCGAGTGGGCATATTCAGAGATGTGGAAGGGGTATTTGATGTCCATCTTTCCTTTCACGGCGTAGCGTGTCCACTCAATGCTCGGATATTGGTTGGAGCCCATATCCACGATATCGTTGTTACGCTCATACTGTACGGGTCGGGAAGTGTCGAAGCCCTTGAGCGAGTCGTAGGCTGCCACAAAGTTGTGACCGGGTCCGGCCTCGTTGCCCAAGCTCCAGATGACTATGCAGGGATCGTTGACCAGTTCGTGAGCCATGGTCAAGACACGGTCGACGTGAGCCGGGCGGAATTCGGGTACATGCGAGAGCGATGCGTCTCCATAGAAATACTCGTGGCTTTCAAGGTTGGCCTCGCTTTCAAGATAGATGCCATATTTGTTGCAGAGATAGTAGAAGTACGGGTCGTTGGGGTAGTGGGAGGTGCGCACATGGTTGATGTTGGCACGCTTCATGGCCATGATCTCGCTTTCCATCTGACTGCGTGAGATGACGTGTCCTGTAGCCGGATTGGTGTCGTGTCGGTTGACACCTTTCAGCTTCAGTGCCTTGCCGTTGATGTAGTAGTAGCGCCCGGCCAGTCCAAATTCGTCTTCCGATGCCGGTGTGTCTTTTATCTCCACGGTTCGGAAGCCGGTTTGCAGGCTGACGGTTTCTACCACTTTCTTGCCTTGCATCAGTTCACCGACCAGCACATAGACGTTGGGCTGCTCCGCTGTCCATGGGGCAGCATTGTCAAGTGTGAAGGTCGTGTGGAGATCCGTTTGCCGGCCGTCGGCTATGCTCGCACCGTTGCCGTTGGTCTCAAACGTGGCAGCTATCTGGTTGTCGTCGCTGTAGAGACGGTTGCGGTAGAGCGTCCAGCGTATCTTCAGATTCCTGGCGTTTTTCGTCGAGAGGTTTTCCAAGGTAGCGGTGATGTCGAGCGTGCCTTTGCCGGCATCGTAGGCCGGAATGGCCTTGACATCAGCGATGTGCACCTTGGGCGTGGAGGTGATGTAAACATTGCGGAAGATGCCGGGAAGACGAAACATGTCCTGAGCCTCAAGAAAACTGCCGTCAGAGGAACGATACACTTCTACCGCCACTTCATTCCGCCCCTTGTTCACATATTTCGTGATGTCGAAGCGTGCAGCGTCGCGTGAGTTCTTGGAGAAACCTACATAATGACCGTTCACCCAAAGATAGAAAAATGAATCCACACCGTCGAAGTTGAGTATGATCTCACGTCCGTTCCAATCGCCGGGCAGGTCGAATGCCCGTCGGAACGAGCCTATCTCGTTGCGGTAGGTATAGGTGGTGTAGCTCTTGGGCGGTTCGCGCATCACTCCTTTCTTCCAGTCGCCGGGTTCGATGTTGTATTTGAAGATGACCCACTGGTTGACATAGATGGGTACTCCGTATTTCAGCGTGCCGTCTTTCTGCACCCCGGCGATGTTCCAGCTGATGGGCACATTGACCACATCCCAACTTTGGTCGTTGAACCCTTGCTCATAGAAATTCTTGGGCCGTTCGTCGGGATTCTTCGAGAAGTGGAACCGCCAGGGGCCGTCAAGGCTTTGATAAAAGGTGGAGTTCTCGGGCAGAATTTTCCTTGCCTGTTCCGTTGAGCCGAAGGAAAAGAAGTTGGCATGAGCCGGGAGTTTGTTGTATCCCAACTGCATGGGCGACTGCCACTCTGTTCCGGAAGGAGCCTTGGCCTCGCCGTAGGCGTATCCCTCGAAGGGATGATAACCTGCCACGGCATTCACTGCTAAAGAAAAGCAGAATAGGGTAGAAAGTAATTTTGATTGCATCTAAGTCTTTATATTATATTTCGCTACAAATTTACGCATTTCTTTTTATTTCTTCTTATAATCCCATCAGTTTTTATCTTATTTTTTTATTGTTGGTTTTAGGATCCTTCCTTCAGCTGCATGGGGAGCCGGCGCTTCATTGACTAAACGCTCCACCAACGCCACGCGATGGGCTGAGGCTGCACCGTCCTGGCAGGCTGAAAGCGCCTTGGTGAGCGCATGGAGTTTGTCAGTCATGTTGGCAGCCTTATACGCTTTGGTCAGGACCACATATTTCTCCGCCGTTTGCACGCCTTCGATGAAACGTTCGTAGCGCACGGAGGAGCGGTTGCCGGGGTAAACACAGTAGGTGTCGCCCGGTGGAAAGAGGCGGTAGCGCGAATCGGTGAGCGGATGGTCGTCCCAGTTCATCCACGACCAGTGCAGGTAACCGTCAAGTCCTTTCGACAGGGCATACAAGGGCAGGAAGGCGGCATCGGAGGGATTGTTGTTGGTGAAGATGTTCGGCTCGGACTCGGCGCAACTGGTATAGCAGGTCGACACGAACCCCTTGGCTCTGCGGAGTTGCAGGTCAGCTTCAGTAAACGACTGGCCGTAAGCGATACAATAGTCGTAGATCTTATCCACCAGTTCCTTGTGATAGTTGCCGGCAAGCGCCATCTTCATGCCCGGAACAGCTTTCTGAAGCACGTTGTAAGCGTTGGTCATATCCGTTAGTGAACGCTCGTCCATGGCGATACATGTCTTGTCGTACCAGCCTTTCTCTTTCAGGTGGCGGGCAAAGGCCTGGAGGAAAGGTGTCCACAGCAGGGCATACTCAGCGGTGCCGGTGCTGGTCTTCAGACTCACTTCCTTTCCTTCTTGCTCATCGTAATATTTGAACGTCATATCCCACGGCACCATGGAGTAGCAGTTTATCTGCCGGTTGATGCCCACGGAGTCGCAGAGCGAGACGTAATGGTCGAACACGGTATAGTCGTATTTCCACGTTCCGTCGGCTTTCCTCGTCGATTTGATCATCGGGTCGAACTTGTCATAGCTCTGATTGCCCCAAGGCTCGTAGAAGAGGATCGCCGAGACCACGCTCTGTCCGCTTTGTGCCAGGCGCTCGAGGTAGGGGCGCAGGGCATCGAAGTGGGCCTGTGTCCAGCGGCCGGTGCCGTACCAGCGTGACACGGCATAGGGCTGTTGCCAGAAATCCACATGGAACGTACGGTTCTCAGCCGCAGGCATCGTGTGGCTGTTCACGACAATGTGGATTGACAGTGTGGACACGATGTTGCCCGTAGTGGCATCCGTTACGGTGAGCTTTACATCGTAGGTGCCCGCGGTGAGGTTGCGCGGCACGTTGAAGGTGCACCACACCGGTCGTGCGCTCATGGCTTCAAGGCTCCGTTCATGGCTGTTGTCGATGATGTCGGCCACGAGCGATGTGGCGGTGGACATGTCGTTTGCGCCGCAGTTGCGTTTCTCGTCCGTGATGACATAGTTCATAAACGTGGCGGTGCCATAGGCAGCATCCACAGCCTTGGTGCCGTTCAGCGTCCAGTCGGTCAGTGAGATGCGCAGCTTGTTGGTGGCAGTCTTCGTGAACAGAATGGCTTCCGCGCCAAGCCGTTCACCGCGCCAGGCATACACCGTTGTGTCTTGCACGAGTCGGGTCATGGGCACCTTGTGCCGGGCATAGTGGAGATCCCGTGAGGCCCAGCTTGCGTTCAATCCTGCGCCAACGTTGATCCATTCTGAGGGCGCCGCCTGATGCGGGTCGGCTGGTTCGGTGTAGCGCTCGGCAGGTTGCGCAGATACGACCTGTGCACCAAGCAACAGAGCCAATGAAGTTAGTAAGGGTCTGAAATTCATATTTCTTGGATAAAAGTTATTTTGTCGGAATGTCGAAGATGGTATTCAACTTCAAAATTACATCTTTTTTTTCGATACCTTCTTCCCTTTCCCTGATTTTTTTGCCTGTGTGTTGATTTTTTAAGCGGTAAATCTTAGCAATTCTTTGACTTGCTGGCCTGCCATGTTGATTACCTTGGAAATGTTCTGCATCGTTTTTAGTGTTTGTGGTTAAGCAATGCGTCATTGCATAGCTTGTCTTTCGACAGTTGCAAAGGTAGGAAGAATCTGAAGATAAAAAAAGAGCTGCACGGCAGTCGTGCAGCAATCGTTGCAATATTGCGGAAATCCGTGCAGAAATCGGTTCATTTGTGCAATATGTTAACAAAAATAAGCCCCAGAGCCAGTGTTCATGGCTCACGGTAGGTCTGCAGGGGAGCGCATTTAGCCCCGGGCTGCGAAGGTATTGGAGGAACGTGCCGTAAGAAAACGCTTTCCGAAAGGTATCGGCATATTTATGCTCCCCCAATGGTAACAAGTAACAAGTAACAATAAGGTCGTAACACATGTTCTGTCGCCCAAAATCACCACCCCCAATCCTAACAACTAACAACTAACAACTAACAATAAGGTCGGAACACATGTTCTGTCGCCCAAAAACACCACCCCCAATCCTAACAACTAACAACTAACAACTAACAATAAGGTCGGAACACATGTTCTGTCGCCCAAATTCGCCACCCCCAATCCTAACAACTAACAACTAACAACTAACAATAAGGTCG
>Ga0256404_1005922_pt1 | contig 20885 bp, 17 predicted proteins | sample RumenRJG_01DNA_FD_185990 | JGI IMG/M metagenome (GOLD analysis project Ga0256404, IMG submission 185990) | Bovine rumen microbial communities from Lethbridge, Alberta, Canada - RJG_01 | ecosystem: Host-associated > Mammals > Digestive system > Stomach > Rumen | place: Canada: Alberta | collected...
TGGCCGGTTACGGGGCTATCGGTGCCGGCATCCCTGCCCGCGAGATCAAGGATGTCATCTGCGTCTCCAAGGCGTATTCTTCTGCTGTCGGCGCCGGTGAATTCGTATCCGAGATCTTCGGAGACGAAGCTCAGGCTCTGCGTCTTCACGGAGGCGACAAGGGTGAGTTCGGCGCTACCACCGGACGTCCCAGACGTGTCGGCTGGTATGATACGGTCGCATCCCGCTATGGTGTCCGCATGCAGAGCGCAACCGAAGTTGCCCTGACCGCGATCGACTGCCTGTCCTATCTGGACGAGATCCCTGTCTGCGTCGGCTATGAGATCAACGGCAAAGTCACCAAAGACTTCCCAGTAACTCCTCTTCTGAAGAAGGCTAAACCGGTCCTGAAAGTATTCCCAGGCTGGAAAACGAACATCCGAGGTATCACCAAATTTGAAGACCTGCCCAAAGAAGCTCAGGACTACGTCCTGTTCATCGAGTCGGAGATCGGTGTACCGATCACCATGGTATCCACCGGACCCAAACGGGAAGAGATCATTTACCGCAACAAATAAAACCTTCTTCTGAAAAGGAAACGTACATGGAAAAAATCCTTGTTCTTGACTTCGGCGGCCAGTACAACCAGCTGATCGCCCGCCGCGTGCGTGACCTTCATGTGTATGCGGAGATCCTGCCCTACACCACCCCTCTGGAGACTATCAAACAGAACGGTTATAAGGGCATCATCTTTACCGGCGGCCCCAACAGCGTATACCTGGAGGAATCGCCCCACTATACTCCCGCTATTCTTGACCTCGGCATCCCCGTGCTGGGTATCTGCTACGGCGCCCAGCTGATGGCTTACATGCTGGGAGGCACCATCGAAGGCGCCAAGACCCGCCAGTACGGGCATACGGACATGACCGTCACCAAAGCGGAAAGTCTGCTGATGAAGCAGATCCCTTCGGTGAGTACCTGCTGGATGAGCCATACCGATTATATTTCAAAGGTACCGGAGCATTTCACCATCAGCGCCGTGACCGATACCTGCCCCACTGCCGCTATGGAATGGGCGGAAAAAAAGCTGTACGCTGTGCAGTTTCATCCAGAGGTTTCTCATACCGCCTACGGCAATCAGATTTTGTCCAACTTCCTCTTTGATGTCTGCGGCTGTGCGGGCGACTGGGTCATGGATGACTTTATCGATCGCACCGTCAAAGAACTGCGTCAGCAGATCGGTAACAAGGGCGTTGTCTTAGGTCTTTCTGGAGGCGTCGATTCCTCCGTTGCCGCAGCCCTTTTGTCAAAAGCGGTCGGCAGGCAGCTGACCTGCGTCTTTGTCGATCAGGGACTCATGCGCAAAAACGAGGGCGATGATGTCGAAAATGCTTTCAAAGGCACTTTTGACATGAATTTTGTCCGCGTCAACTGTCAGGAAGCCTTCCTGTCTCACCTGAAGGGCGTGACCGATCCCGAGGACAAACGCAAGATCATCGGCACAGAGTTTTATAAAGTATTCTGGGATATCGTCCGGGAAAAATACTCGGACGGATATTTCGCCCAGGGGACCATCTACCCCGACCGCATCGAAAGCGGCAAGGGAGATGCCGCCAAGATCAAGACCCATCACAATCAGGTAGGTATGCCCAAGGACATTCATTTTGACGGTGTCATCGAACCTCTCAAAGATTTGTTTAAGGATGAAGTCCGTCAGGTAGGTGAAAAGCTGGGTCTGCCTCATGATCTGGTATGGCGGCAGCCCTTCCCCGGGCCGGGTCTTGGAGTCCGCGTCATCGGTGAAGTCACTGCTGAGAAGGTCAAGATCCTTCAGGACGCCGACTGGGTCCTGCGCGATGAAGTCGCAAAGAGCCACTATGATGATAAAATGGCTCAGTTCTTCGCGGTGCTGCCCGGTGTCAAGACCGTAGGCGTTATGGGCGACGCCCGCACCTATGAAAATCTGATCGTCATCCGTGCTGTCACCACAGACGATTTCATGACGGCCGACTGGGCTAAGATCCCTTATGATCTGTTAGGCCGTATCTCCAACCGCATCATTAACGAAGTCGATCATGTCAACCGCGTAGCCTACGATATCACCAGTAAGCCGCCGGGCACGGTTGAGTGGGAATAAGACTAAGGATATCTACATATTAAAGCACAAGCCCGGAAATCCGATAATTGATGGATTTCCGGGCTTGCTTTTTCTTACCGTTTTATATGGAAGTACCTGATCCGTTATATGCGTCGGGACCGGGGCGGTTTTCCCATTCGATACTTCCGCCCGGATCTCTGTCCTTCAGCAGAAGATCTTCGATCGTCACTTTCGACAATTCCTGCCGAAGTGCATTGATGCCACTGCCCATGCAGTCTGAGATCTGCTGCTGAGCTTTCTGAACATGCGTAACATCCCCGAAAAGATTTTAACCAATCTCTCTGAATCATCCAGATGCGGATCATGGCATCCAGATCTTTTTTAGTATACTCTCTTCCCATAAATAGTCTCCGTGCAAACCCGATGTATATTATCTTTTATTACTGTCCCGTACGGAAGTATTTTAAACAAGTCGAGTCCGTTTTACAAGAATATAGCATCTGTATAGAGGAGCTGAGCAGGCAGAAGCTTGACAAAACATTTTGATTGAATGATAATATTTTAAATCAATATCCAAAGGAGGAGAGCTATGAAATGTCCTCGTTGCGGCAGCGAAAACTGTCAGATCATCAACGAAGTATATACGACCGGTAAAGATTACAGTATGGGAAAAGGCTGCCTGGGATACTTATTGTTAGGGCCCCTGGGAACCTTATGCGGAGCCTGCGGAGAAGGAAAACAGACTCACAACCAGCAATACTGGGTCTGCAATAACTGCGGAAACAAATGGAAAGCTTAAGTAAGTCCGACAAAATATGGCTCAAACTAATGGAACTGGGCCATTACACAGGATGTCATCAGATGGCATCCAGGAGTTTTTTTATTAAGGGCTACCAATTCCCCGTCTGTGCCCGGTGCACCGGTGTGATGATCGGGCAAATATGCGGCTTTATCCTGGGGATCGCCCGGGTAATTATCCCACTGCCTGCGTCACTGCTTCTTTTACTGATCATGGGCATCGACTGGGGCATACAGAAAATCGGCATTAAAGAATCAAATAATATAAGGCGCTTTATCACCGGAATCTGCGGGGGGATCGGTACCATGAACCTTTATTGCAGAGTGATCGTATTAATCATCAAAAGAGGAAACCGGTAACAAGCGGTTTTCTCTTTAATATGCACTGCTGGACCAGCCCATCATCAGGCCGGTCAATAGATTCTGAAAATTACTTCCTTATCACCCCATAAATAGGTCCATAATGAAAGTTGTGACATCTGCTTATTAAGAATTCCTGTAGCTACACCTTTTCGGTTTTGAGGGTAAGAAGGTATTTCTCCCATCATCACATAATCAGTGCCATTAAAAGTACCGGTGAATGTATCATGATACAAAGTGCTGAAGCTGGCCGATTGTGAATGACTGGATTCCATCACATCAATGTCTACGCGGATATGATCTTGAAGTAAAACCGAGGAATACTTGATTCCCTTACCATGTGCTGTCAATCGACGATCAACCTTACCGGTTGAATCATACAGACATCCATTAAGTTCAAAATTGACAGAACTTGGAAAATACAGGAACAGGATAGTAAAACATCCCATGATGCCTATCAGTATCCGAGTAATTGTACTCTTTGCTAATTCTACATTCATAAGGGTATTGAGATCACCTCGTTTTTTACTATTTCATTGTTAGTTCAAAATACCAAATCTATTAAATTTTTTCAATATATACATGATAAATTTTGCAACGCAATTAGCTTTTTACGGCATCGCTTTTATAAAGCAGTAATATTCAAACTCTTTATTGCCATTTCCCGTCTCATATCCGACATTGCGATTCACTCTCACTAGCGAATCCGGCTTTCCCTATAATAAAAACTTTCCTTCATGCTATTCTGAATTTATGTTAGAATAGAACTACGAAATCTATGAATATTTCGCAAAAAGGACTGTATATGTATCACTGTCAATGAGGAGGAACGACCTAGCATGCTTTACAACACGGAGTGTATAAAACCTGAGGATTTCAAGCCCCAGCGTTTTGAATCGGATCATGAGATCACCTTACGGGGTAAAAAGATCCCTTACCATACGGTTTCCGAAGATAATGTCTTCTATAGCAAAGACGGAAAGCCGGAAGCTTCTATCTTTTCTTATTCCTACTTCCGTTCGGATGTAAAGGATACCCGCAACCGCCCGGTATGCTTTGCTTATAACGGAGGTCCGGGATCCGGTTCCTACTTTGTTCATGCCGGTTTTCTGGCCCCCCGCAGGGTCGTTTACGGCGAACCGGACCGTCCTACCGCTTTCGGCCCCTATGAAGTTCAGGATAACCCGGACTGCCTGCTGGATGACGCCGACCTGGTCATCTGCGATGCCATCGGCACCGGCAACGGTATGCTGATCGATGAAGATAAAAAAGCCGATTACCTGGGCATCGAGCAGGACGGCGAGGCCTTTATCGCCTTTATCGAACGCTGGCTGAAAAAGTATAACCGCACCATGTCTCCCAAATATCTGATCGGCGAAAGCTACGGCTGCACCCGCAACGCTACCATCGTCGGTATTGGTGCCAACGGAGGCCGCGAACGCTCGTACGGTGTGTCTTTCGACGGCGTCGTCAACATAGGCAATACCATCACCGTCGGTAAATACTTTGGTGAGGGTCTTTATGTCGAGCCCAGTGTCATCGGCTTTCCTACCTACGCCGGCGTCAACTGGTACCATCATCGTCCGACCAACCAGACCGTCAAAGAATTCGTCATGGAAGCCAAGAAATTTGCCGACACGGAGTATCTGCTTGCCCTTTACAAGGGTGAGTCACTCAGCGACGAGGAAAAAGCGCACATTATCGACAAAGTCACCTATTATACCGGCGTTTCCAAAGAATATCTGATCCGCAACGGGCTCAAGATCGATGACGACAACTACCGTCAGGAGGTCCTGAAAAAAGAAGGCAAGGCAGTGTCCCGTTATGACGGCCGTATGACCCGTCCGCTGGCCGAACCCGAAGTTTTCGAGGCAAAGCACAACCTCTTCGATGATGCGACGGCAGACCGCTACGAGACCTACTTCTACGCTGTCGAGACCGGCGAGATCTTCCCGGACCTGAACATCAAGATGGATCGGCCCTATATTACCTCTCACAGTTATTGGAAGAACTGGGACAAGGAAGAAAAGATGGGCGTTACCGGCCTCAAGCTCAGAGACGCCATGACAAGACGGCCCGGTATGCGCACCTTCTTTGCCAACGGCTGGTTCGACCTGTGCACCGAGTTCGGCTATGTCTTCCATACCCTGGACCACGCCGGGCTGCCTAAAGACCGGACCTTCGTCAAGGGCTATAACTCCGGACACATGATCTATATCGGAGAAGATAACGTCAAGGAACTGTCCGCCGATATCCGTACCTTTATCTTGGGCGGGGATCCGACAAAGGGATGAAAAAAATATACATTTAAAAAAACCCGGGATCTTTCCATGATCGGAAGCTCCCGGGCAAAGCTATATAGGGCGAAAAATCAAAGGAGGCAATAGTACTAATAAATACTGACAAAAAGATGCGTGTGTCCAGTCCTGCACACTTATCCGTCCACTCCTATCTTTGCCACTTCATTCATCTCCTTTTTCTCCGTAATGTCGGTGACCCAGCCGTATTTTCTATAATGTCGGTATTCAAACGGCATTTTAGTAAATTCATCCAGATTCATCAGACAGTAGACCAGCCAGGCAGGCAGCTTGAACAGGAAGGCGGAAATAAAAGCAATTGGCAGGATAACGCCCCATAAGTTGATCAGGTCGGCAAGAAAGCCGAAACGGGTGTCACCTCCGGCGGTAAAAATACCGGAGATCAAGGTGCTGTTGGCTGTTTTTCCTACCATATTGATGCCGCAAACGATCAACATGATCTTCAAAAACTGCATTGCAGGATCCGTCAGGTTTAAAGGCAGGAAAGGCAGCATAAACGACGTCAGTGCGATCAAGGCGCCCGAGACCGCTCCCACTGCCAGTGACATATGCATGATCCTCGTCCCTGCTTTTTTGGCTTCCTCCAGTTTACCGGCTCCTAACAGATTGCCGATAATAATGCCGGTCCCGACCCTAAATATTACGACGAAGTCGTTGAGTTTGCCAAACAGATCCGCATGATCCCGCTGTGCCTGCACAAAGAGCAGCCCGGGTACCTTCTGAATACGATGCTGGTACCGCTGTTAAACTCCGGTCTGTATCTGTGGGCTAACGATATTGCCGATCCGGAAACCATCGACCTTACCTGGCGTGTCGGCACCGGCGCTTCCATGGGCCCCTTCCAATTCTGCGACGTCATCGGTATTACTACTGTTTACAACGTTGTTGCCATCAACCCCGAAGCCAATAAACCCGGGACCGTTCATTATCTGATCAAACAGAAGCTGCAGCCAATGATCGACGCAGGCCACCTGGGACGCGCTACCGGTGAAGGTTTCTACAAGTACAACTGATCGTGATGTTATCAGCCTGATCGTACAAACTTCAAAAGGACCGGGACCGGTAAGAAATTACCGATCCCGGTCCTTTATATTCTTCGGTTTCGTATGCAGTACATCCATAACTGTGTCAGGCATTCGTAATATCTTTCTTCGTCATGTCCCGGATCCACTTGCCGCTGTTGAGACGGTTGATACACCAAATGGATTTAATGATCAGATCGACTTTCAGGCAGATAAAGGTAAACCAGCCCGGCATGTGAAAAACCAGACCGACCAGGGCTCCCAGCGGTATGCTGACGACCCACAAAAAGAGGATATCCGCCTTTAAGAGGAACTTGGTATCACCGCCTCCCCTGAGAACACCCTTTGTCATAACGCCCTGAATAGATCCGAAGATCATGATAAAACCGCTCGCGATCATCATGCGTTTGGTTTCAGCGATCGTTTCCGGAGACAAGGTATACAGCTTGATGGTAAGAGGGCCCAGAAAAACGATCAACAGGCAGTTCAGGATACCGATCGCAACACTCATCAAATAGAAGGTCTGTCCCTGCGCTTCCGCCTTCTCCTTTTCACCGGCCCCGATGGTATTGCCCGTCACGATGCTGGCTGCGTTTGAAACGCCTCCGACGACGACCGTGAAGAGGCGGTCAACGACCTGTACGACCGAATTGGCGGCAACTACGATCGAACCCATATGGCCAAGCACGATACCGATGACCGTATTACCCAGTCCCAGCATGGTATCAGAGGCCAAAGCCGGCGCACCGGCCTTCCAGTAGCGCTGCAGCAGATCTTTTGTGGGATTTACGAACAGACTCTTCCATTTAAAATCGATCCGTTTGTCAAGGAAAAAGATATAAATGAAGGTAACCAGAAACTCCGAGCTTCGGGCGATCAGAGTTCCCAGCGCCGCTCCGGCGATCTCCATGCGGGGAGCGCCGAACTTACCGAAAATGAAGACCCAGTTAAAAAAGAGGTTGAATACAAAGGAGATGATCGATGTAACAAATCCCAGCGTTGCCTGCTGCACCGATCGCATTAAAAAGCAGGCGACCAGGGATGTGCCATGAATGATATAGATAAAGGTCGTGATTTTCAGATATTTGACTCCCTGTTCGATAACTTCCGGCTCGGTGGTAAAGAAGCTCATGATGGTATCGGGGAAGAACCAGGTCACAAGAGCAAAAATCAGGCCTGCCAAAGCCGATATGCGGATGCCCAGATTCAAGGTCTGACGGGCCCTTTCCAGCTGCCTCGCCCCCCAGAACTGAGCCATCAGCACGCTGCAGCCGCCGATGATGCCCATGCACAAAATGTTGTACAGGGAATAAAAAGTGTTGGCCAGGGAACTGGCGGACAGCTGAACTTCGCCGAAACTGCCCAGCATGACGGTATCCATCATGTTGACGCCCATGTTGATAGCCTGCTGTCCTGCTACCGGCAGCATGATAGCCAGCACGTTCTCGTAGAAGACCTTATCCTTTACGATGGTTATTTTCTTCATGCGCAGATGGTCCCTCCCCATGGAATAACCTTACTCAAAGTTTACAATTATATTCATTATACTCCTTTTATGTATCGATATAAACATTCTGCACATATATTTTTTATATATTACCTTATTAATTGTTTAATATGTTAATCTTTACAAAGAAAATGCCCAGGCAGAGTTACAGGTTTCTGCCTGGGCTTCGTGTTTACATCCTACCGTTCATCGATAAAGCGATCCGTTTCCTTGCTACGTCTACGTCTACGACCGTGACGTCAACGACCTGTCCAACTTTAACGACCTCTAAAGGACTTGTGATAAAATGATCGGTCAGTCGGCTGATATGGACCAGGCCGTCCTGATGAACGCCTATATCCACAAAGACGCCGAAGTCCACGATATTGCGGACCGTCCCTTTCAGCTTCATCCCAGGTTTCAGATCTTCCATGGTCAAAACATCCGACTTAAGGATCGGGGCCGGCATATCCGTGCGGGGATCGCGGGCCGGTTTCTCCAATTCCGACAGAATGTCGTTCATCGTGATGGTACCGATCCCCAATTTCTCCGCTTCTTGAGCAGGATCCTTGACCATGCTGCGGGCCTCTGTGAAAGAGGCTGCCTGATCGGTCAGTCCCAATTCTTTCAGCAGCCTTTTTACCGCCTCGTAATTTTCGGGATGTACCGCTGTCGCGTCCAGGGCTTCCTTCCCTCCGTTGATACGACAGAAGCCGGCGCACTGCTGGAAGGCTTTGGGTCCCAGTTTGGGTACCTTGAGCAGATCGCGGCGGCTCTCAAATCGACCGTTTTCTTCCCGGTAAGCGACTATATTTTTAGCCACCGAAGGACTGATGCCCGAAATATAGGGCAAAAGCGAAGCCGATGCCGTATTCAGATCCACCCCTACCCGGTTGACGCAGTCCTCTACCACGCTGCCCAAAGCTTCCGACAATTTCTTCTGGTCCATGTCGTGCTGATACTGGCCGACCCCGACAGCCTTGGGATCGATCTTGACCAGCTCGGCCAGAGGATCCTGCAGGCGGCGGGCCATGCTGACAGCACTTCGCTGTCCTACGTCAAAAGAGGGGAATTCCTCGGTCGCTAACTTGCTGGCGCTGTAGACCGAAGCCCCTGCCTCATTGACGATCACGTAGCGGACAGGCTTTGCGGACGGATTTTCGCGGGCGTATTCCCGGATGATCTGAACCACGACCTGTTCGGACTCGCGGCTGGCCGTTCCATTACCCAGCGATATCAAAGTCACTTTGTCTTTGCGGATCAGCCCTTTGATGGTCCTCTTGGTCTCATCAACCTTACACTGGGGAGCCGTAGGAAAAACGACTGTTGTGTCCAGGACTTTACCGGTTACATCGACCACGGCGATCTTACAGCCGGTACGAAAGGCCGGATCCCAGCCCAGCACCACCTGACCGGCAATGGGCGGCTGCATAAGCAGCTGGGTCAGATTAGATTTGAAAACAGTAATAGCCCCGTCCTGAGCCTCCTGGGTCAGCTGGGTCCGGATCTGCCGCTCGATGGCCGGAGCCATCAACCGGTCGTAGGCATCCTTTGCCGCCTCTTCCAACTGGGGCGTCGTATAGGGATTTTTATGCAAAAGCCCCTGTGTCCCCAATAGATTCCGAACCAGAAACAGCTCGATATCCTCCTGCGGCGCCGTCACGGTAACCGTCAGAAAGCCTTCTGTCTCTCCCCTGTCCAGGGCCAGCACACGATACCCTTTGATCTGCCGGATCGGTTCGTCGAAATCCGCATACATATCGTAGATCGACTCCCGGCTTTCCAGTTTCTGGTTACGGATCCCTGCTTTACCGCCGTCCTCTTCCCTGCCGCCATCTTTTTTAACGGCTTTCTTTACAGAGTGAATATGTCCGCGGTTAACAGTGGCCCGGCGCACCCAGGCTCTCAGGTCGGCATCCTCACTGACCCTTTCCGCGATAATGTCGCGGGCCCCTTGCAGGGCCTCCTCCGGATTTTCGATTCTGAGTTTTTGGTCGATATCCGCATCGGAAGCAGTTACATATTTGACGGCTTCCTCTTCGACCGGTCTATCCGTCTTCTGGGCCATAAGAAAATCTGCCAGAGCTTCAAGGCCCTTTTCCCGGGCCGCGGACGCTCTGGTCGTCCGTTTGGGCCGGAAGGGCTGATAAAGATCGTCGACGGCAACCTGGGTCTTGGCCTCCAGGATCTTCGCCTTCAGTTGGTCGGTCAGCTTGCCCTGGGCTTCGATCGAATCCAGGACCTGCTGCTTTTTGTCTTCCAGTGCCCTAAGAGAAGCCAGGCGGTCCGCCAGATCACGCAGCTGCTCATCGTTTAACGATCCGGTCGCTTCCTTGCGGTAGCGCGAAATGAAGGGGACCGTATTGCCCTCGTCCAGCAGCTTTACGGCAGCTTCGACCTGAGAGGGTCTTACCTTGAGTTCATCGGCAATGATGTGGGTGATTTCAGCCATAGGTCTCCAATCCTACTTCTGCCGACATTACAGCTTATCGGCTATATCATAGATCATTTTTTCGGTCTCTCTCCAGCCCAGGCAGGGGTCGGTAATGGACTTTCCATAAATCAGGTTATCACCGATCTTCTGGTTGCCCGGTTCGATATAGCTTTCGATCATGAAGCCTTTGATCATGTTCTTGAGCAGCGGATCATAGTTCATGGAATGCAGGACCTCGCTGGCGATCCTGGGCTGCTGGTCATATTTCTTGCCGGAGTTGCTGTGGTTGGTATCGATGATGATGGCCGGATTTTTTAGATTCAGGTCTTGATATTTCTGGGCGATATACTGCAGGTCTTCGAAATGATAATTGGGGATGCTGCGGCCCATGGAATCGCTGCCTCCTCTTAAAACGGCATGAGCATAGAGGTTACCGCTGGAAGAAACTTCATAACGGCGGTATACGAAGTCATGGCCGGACTGGGCTGCCTTTATGGCGTTGAACATGATGCTGATATCGCCGGAAGTCCCGTTCTTCATACCGACCGGGATGTCGACGCCGCTGCTGGTCAGGCGGTGCTGCTGGTTCTCGACCGAGCGGGCGCCGACAGCCACATAGCCCAGCACGTCGTCCAGATAAGGATGGTTATCAGGATAAAGCATCTCATCGGCTGCTGTCATACCGGTCTCCTGAAGGACACGGATATGCATGTGGCGGATGGCTTTGATACCCTCGAAGGCATTGGGCTTGCCGGTTGGATCGGGCTGATGCATCATGCCCTTATAGCCGGCTCCGGTCGTGCGCGGTTTATTGGTATAGACACGGGGAATGATCAGGATCTTGTCCGCCACCTTTTCCTGCACCTTGGCCAGGCGGCAGGCATAATCAACGACCGCTTCCTCATTATCAGCCGAGCAGGGTCCGATGATCAGTAAAAAGCGCTCGTAATCGCCGGACAGTACTTGTTTGATGCGCTCCACCCGGTTTTTACGGATAGTCGCCAGTTCCGGACTGACCGGCAGGATCTCTTTCAAATGTTCCGCGGACGGAAGCTCATGTTCATACAAAAAACTCATGATCGTTCTCCTTATCACATCTAACGATTGAATATTAAAAAATGCATCTTCTAATAGAAGATGCATTATTGTAGCACAAAAAGCAAAGAGCTAGCAACAAAGGCAGCTATTCACATGGACAGGCAGGTATACAAAACATTTCGCAGGCGGGGCTGATAGAAAACTTCCTGCTGGTTGAGCATGTGATGGGTATAAAACATGGACAGCTGACACGAAGGATCCGCCAGGACCGTTGCCCCGGCCGCGCCTCCCCAGCCGAATTCTCCCAGATTGCCGGTGGATCCGCCGGCCTTGTCGACCAGGGTGCGGACGCCGATCCCGTAACCGTATCCCTTCATCTGGATCCAGTCGAAACCGGGCCGTGTCTTATCATTCAGCTGATCGGTCCTCATAAAATCGATGGTACCGGGAGCCAGGATCCTTTGGCCGTTAGGCCCCACTCCCCCGCAGGCAAGAGCCGCAGCCAGGACGGAATAGTCATGGGCCGAGGTAGTGATACCGGCGCCGCCACTGTCATATTCGGGTCCGTAAACATAAGAACAGTCCTTACCTGCGTCTTCCAGATAGCCGTCAAACTTGGGCACTGCCTTGCCGGATTGCTGGGCGATCAGATCGACCTGGTCCGAATCCACATAGCGGTAGAGCTTGGCCATCTTATCCCGGACGCCTTCGTTGTGGTAGTAAGAATCATTCATGCCCAGGGGCTCAAAAATGTGCTCCTTGACATAATCGCGGAACTTCTGCCCGCTGATGACCTCGATCACCCCGGCCATGACGTCCAGCCCCAGACTGTAATGCCAATTGTCCCCCGGCTCAAACAAAAGCGGATCGTCCGCCAGATGCCTGACCACCGTAAGGGTATCCATGCGTCCTTTCGACTCGATCCGGGCATTTTTAAAGCCCTGGGTATTATCATCGTAGCTAAGGCCCCCCGTCATCGTCAGAAGATGGCGGATGGTCAGCGCCCTTTGGGCCTTGCGCACCTGACCGTCCTCCCCTTTGACATACAGGGTGCCAAACTCGGGAATATAAGTCGAAACCGGCTCGTCCAGCAGAAAATACCCCTTCTCATACAGCTGCATGGCGGCCACGGCCGTGGTCACCTTAGAGCAGGAATAAATATTGTACAGGCTGTCTTTCTGCATGGGGATCTTCTTTTCTATATCTTCCCACCCCGACTGATAATTAAATACTTCTTTTCCGCCTATGCGGACGCTGACCGTGTTCCCCGGTATGCGCCAGGCACACAGACGGTCCATAAAATCTTTCAGTAACGTAAAATCCATGGCTGATCATTGTCCGATCTGCATTCCTGCCCTTATCATACGGAAAGTGCGGACCGCTCCTTTATAGTACAGCTCCTGTGCCCTGTCCAGGGCTTCTTCAAGAGACATGGGTCCATCCACTGTCGTCATCAGCGACTCGATCCCATGCTGATAAATATCTTCGTAATCCTTGCCCAGGCTGCCGGATAAGGCAACAGCCGGGATGCCGTGGGCGGCGGACCTTTCCCCGACACCCTGCAGCACCTTGCCGAAGGCGCTCTGCCAGTCGGTACGGCCTTCGCCCGTAACGACCAGATCGACATTCGTCAAACGGGCATCAAAATCGATCAGATCCAGCACCGTTTCGATACCGGACTTCATCTGAGCATGACAGAAAATGAGAAGGGCCGCGCCCAGACCGCCGGCCGCGCCTGTCCCCTGAGTCCCGTTGGGATCGATCCCGAATTTCCGGATGATGACCTGACGGTAATTTTCCATTCCCGCTTCCAGCTGGTCCAGGATCTGGGGAGTACCTCCCTTTTGCGGCCCGAAAGTATAAGTGGCACCGTGAGGACCGGTCAGTGGATTGGTCACATCGCACATGACCGTAAATCGTGCTTCTGCAACCTTAGGGTCCAGGCCGGAAACGTCGATGTCGGCGACCCTGGCCAGATCTTCGCCTCTTCCTTCCAGGACCTGTCCGTTTTTATCCAGGAAACGAACACCTAGAGCGCTGGCAAAACCCATGCCGCCGTCATTAGTAGCCGATCCGCCGATGGCGATGCTGACCTTGCGGATGCCCGCATCTAAGATGGCTTTGAGTAATTCGCCCGTGCCTTTGGTCGTTGTCTTGCGCGGATCGCGAAGATCACGGGGCACCATGGGCAGGCCGGACGCTGCCGCCATTTCCATGACGGCTTCGTCTTCCCCGATCCTGCCGTAAAAAGCGGTTTCCTCTTCCATCAAAGGGCCGTGGACCCTGACATCGACCAGGCTCCCTCCCCGGGCTTTGACGACCGCCTGGGTGGTACCTTCGCCGCCGTCCGCGACCGGGACACCGCTGATTATTGTGTCCGGTCCGAAAACTTCCTTTGCCGCCCGGTTCAACAGGTCGATGGTCTGATCGCTGGTCAGCGTTCCCTTAAAAGAGTCAGAAGCGCATAAAATATTCATAGGCAGACCTCCGAAAAAAATCCCGGTACCTTTCGTACATGGCGTTTCCAAGGTACCGGGGCTTCAGGTTATATTATATCAGAAAATCAGGGACAGGATAAAGATCTCGATGGCTGCGGCAAGACCGATGATCAGGGTGCCTACCGTCTGAGTCTTGTAACCCTGCTGGGGAGTCATTCCGCCGAATTCGGTAACGACCCAGAAGTAAGAATCGTTGGCGTGAGAAACGACCATAGCGCCGGCACCGATCGCCATAACACACAGGGTCATCTGTACCGGAGTCGTCCAGCCCAGAGCCGGAAGAAGCGGTGCAACGATACCGGCCGTCGTAGTCAGGGCAACGGTAGAAGATCCCTGAGCCGTCTTCAGGATCGCAGACAGCAGGAAGGGGAAGAAAATACCCATGGCCTGCAAGACCGTCGCATGGGCGGAGATGTAGTTGACCATGTCGGAGCTGGAAATGACTTTGCCCAGGACACCGCCGGCCGCCGTGATGAACAGGATGGGGCCCACGGTCTTCAGGGTATCGTTGGTGATATTGTAAAAGTCCTTCAGCTTTTTAGCCTGTACCAGCTGAATGACACCGAATACCGTGCCGACTGCCAGGGCAATGATCGGTTTGCCCAGGAACTGGAAAAGATCGCTGGCAAAACCGGATGCCTTTGCCATACTCAGGATAGACGCGGCCGCCATCAGAATGATGGGAACAAGAATGGGAGCCAGGGCCAGCCATCCTGCCGGAAGCTTGCCGTATTCGGCTACCAGTTCTTCATAAGATTTTTTATTATCGGAAAGATCAGCCTCGTCGTTGGCTTTTACTTTCTTACCGATAAACTGCGCATAGAAATAACCGGCGATCAGAGGGAAGATGGAGCACAGAGCACCGATCCCCATGACCAAAAGAAGGTTATCTCCGACACCGATGGTAGAAGCAGCCGCGATCGGTCCGGGAGTGGGAGGAATGAATACATGAGCCGTATACAGACCGAAACTCAGAGCCATGGACATGGCGACCGAGGATGCCCCAGTCCGTTTTACCAGGGCCTTGCGGATGGGGTTCAGGATAACAAAACCGGAATCGCAGAATACCGGGATGGAAACGACCCAGCCCATCAGTTCCATAGCCAGGACCGGATGATTTTTGCCGACCAGTTTGATAGTCATGTCAGCCAGCTTCAGCGCCGCACCGGTCTTTTCCAGGATAGCGCCGATCAAAGCGCCCAGGATGATAACGATACCGATGCTGGTAAAAGTACCGGAAAAACCGGTGCCGATGACCGTTGCCAGACCCGGGACTTTGGTTCCGTCCTCCAGCGTCTTATCAACCAGCGGGATGCCGGCGACCAGTCCCAGCACCAGCGAGATCAGCATGATCGCGATAAAGGGATGGACCTTCAGTTTCGCGATCAGCAGGATCATGACAATGATCGAGATAATAAATACGATTATGAGTGGAAGCCCAGTCACAATACCCCTTTCAGCCCTGAAAAGGACGATAAACAGTCCAAAAGACCGGTCCCCTCGCTAAGGCCGGCAGCCTTCTGACCTTTCCTCCTCTTCGGGCAGCCCTTATCAGGGCGGAAGATTTGCCGTCTGCTTCTTATAGCAAAGAAAAAACAGGCTGGCGGATACACAGATAGTATCACAGCAGCCTGTCAGATTCAATAATTTGTACAAAATATTTCCCTGATTTATTCCTCTTTCGGGCAACTTTTACATTTTTTACAAAACATTTTCTTACAATGGCATCTTTTTCCCTGTCATCGTTTCAAAAGTCAGTGCTGCCATGATCTTGCCGCCTTTAGAATTAGGATGAAGACCGTCGCCGACATGGCAGTCCGGCATCTGCCGGTCGGGGTGGGCCGGATCGGCCAGTGCCTTACCGAAGTCCATGACCCCGTCGCAGAACCTGCTGCCTTGATCCAGAATATACTGATTCAAATGAAGGCGATCCTGTTCGGATGTTTTGTACCAGTCCGCCCCGTTTTCAATGCCGAAGGGAGTAACCGTTCCGACATAAATGCGGCTTCCGTGAGCGTGAGCGATGCTGCAGACCTTTCGGATGCCTTCCGCCATATCCTGCCAGGTGTCGGCCTCTTCCGGATGGCCGAACTGGCGCGCATGCATGAGGTCGTTGACGCAGATGAAGAGGACCACGTCGGTAGGGGTTTCATCGCGGTAAGTATCCGACCCAAAACGCTTTACTCCGGCAGGCCCGAAACCTCTGAAATCCTGGTAAGGGATCGGTACGATAGGGCCTCTCAAAAGGCGGTTGCCGCCTATGCCCCGGTTGACTACCGTCACCATGCCGGGAAACTGCTGATAAAAAGCTTTGGTCAGCCAGCCGGAAAAATAATCAAAGGACGTGATGGAATCGCCGAAGCAGCTGACCGTACGGACAGTGTCCCCTTCTTCTACATCCGCCTGAACTTCGCAGACCAGATACGAAATGCCCGCTCCCGGCTGAGGAGCCGCCTTTTGAGTGGCCTCCTGCCCGGCCTGACCGCCCGCAGAAACAGTCGGCAAAGAAGGTTCCGGACCGGCTGCGGGCCGGACAAATTCACTGTAAGCCTGAAAACTGAAGGCGCTGTAAGAGTTGCCTATGGTAGTGACCCTCTGCCCCGACTGATCGGCAAATTCGATCATGACTTTGAGTTTCTGACCAGGGCGAGTCTCGAAAGCGGCCGGATCGGACCAAAGCTCTTCTTTGGGGTCAAGGGTAAACTGCCTCTTGCCGCCCACTGTCAGCTCGGTCAGGAGCGAGCCGTCGACCGCATCAGCAATGGCCAGCCGGCTGGCCGCCACCGGTTCTGTCCCGTATAGGTTACTGACTTTGACCCGCACACGCCTGCCGCTGACATTGTTGGTAAATATCAGGCTGCGGCGGATACCGGAAACCGGTATCGGTTCAAGAGATTGATCGACGGGCAAGAAGCCCCAGACAGGGATCCAGCTCATAATTAGCCTCCTTGTATTCGGTAAAGACTATCAGGTGAAGACAGACTTTGTGTTTTTTACTTTGATGAAAAAGCTCAGGATGACCGCGACGGCTGAAATGCCCGCGTAGATCAGGTACATGGACTGGATGCCCAGGTCCTCGATCAGATGGCCCGAGATCAGCTGCATCAAGCCCAGGCTGATCGAGTTGGTCATGCTGTAAAAGCCCATGGCAGACGACACGCTTTCCTGGCTGACGATCAGGTTGACCATTTTTAGGTTGACCATCATGATCAGGGTCGAGCAGATCGATTTGACCACGATCACCACCAGCACTGCCGGCAGAGCGGTCCTGGTCAGACCGTAGACCAGAAACTGGCCGACGGCCAGACAGCCGTTGAAAATCAAAAGCGTACGGGGAGGGACTTTGTCCATGAACTTGTTGGAAAACAGGACCATGGGGAGTTCCACTAAGGTACCCAGAGAAAGAAAGGTGCCGATCAATGTCCTGGATACCGACAGCTTTTCCAGCAGCAGAGGGACGAAAGAAATGCTCCCCTGAGTGCAGCCCTGCAGCAGAAAGATCAACAGAATATAGAGAAGAAAACGGGGATCTTTGAGGAAACGGTACTGCTGGGCCAGGCTGCGTTTTGGTTTCGCCGCCTCGTCAACGACGGGAACATCCTTCTGATCTTCAGGACCTTCCTGCCTTTTCAGATCGGTGATCATTAAAAAGGCTAAAGCACCGATCAGCTGGCAGGCCGATATCAGACTGAACAAAGTTCGTCCGCTCGCCTTATCCAGGATCCAGCCGCATACCTGGGCCGATACAGCGTACCCGATCGTACCCCAGATGCGGATCTGGCCGTAACGGTAGCGGCCGGCCCCGGCCAGCCGTTCCGCCAGCACATTGACGGACGAGATCATGCCCATCATGATGCCGTAGAGGATAAATAAGGCGAAATCATCGGTAAAGATCCCAAAGGTAAACGTTGCTGCAGTAGCCACAGCCAAAAGGACGGAAGCCAGCCTTTTAGGATGCCGGATCCGGTCGGCTGCCATCCCTGTCAGGGGCAGCAGGGCAATGGCAAACCAGTTAGAGGCGGACATGATCCGGGACAATTCGGTCGGTGCCTTGCCGATCGAATTCAGATACACACTCATGATCGACGATGCACCCATTCCGAAAAAAAGGCCCATCCATGCGCATATATAAACCGGGTAGCTTTCCTTCAAGCGTTTCATTCTTTCACCTCTTAATAAGAGAGCTTATAGTTTCACCTTACACCTTCGCCCTTCATTTTACAAGGTTCTTTCCGGAGCGGACTGTTTTTTTACCTCTTTTCAAAAATCTATGGTATAATGATTCGTCGGTTCACTATTACAGTAGGAGGATACTTCATTGAAAAAAGTACTTGCTGCCCTTCTGGCAGTTTCCCTCGTTCTTTCGCTGACCGCCTGCTCTTCGTCCGCGTCCAAGGCGGAATCATCGGAAGATTCCGCATCATCCCTTGTATCCGCTTCCGAATCTTCCGTCCCTGAAGCAGCTCAGCCCGTAACATCGGACGAAAGTTCCGCGGCTTCCTCAGACGACATTCCCGTATTCAGTTCGGTCATCGACGATAACGGTTACTTTACCGGCATCACTGCAAGCGACATCGCAACCATTCCCGATTACAAGGGTATAGCCATCCCGGCGGAAAACCACCAGGTGTCGGATGAAGAAGTTCAGACAAAGATCGACTCCATCTTATCGAACTACAAAACAGAGACCCAGGTCAAAGACCGGGCTGTCAAAGACGGTGATACCGTCAATATCGATTACGTTGGGACCATCGACGGCCAGGAGTTCCAGGGAGGAAACACCAACGGCCAGGGTACTCAGGTCACCATCGGTACTACCAAATATATCGACGACTTTCTGGAACAGCTGATCGGCCACAAACCGGGTGAGACTTTTGACGTCAACGTTACTTTTCCCGATGACTACGGCCAGGAAGACCTGAACGGAAAAGACGCAGTTTTCAAAACGACTATCAACTATATCGTAGAAGAATCCGTACCGGAACTGACCGACGAATTCGTCACTTCCAATCTGACCGGCTACAGCGACGCTCAGGACGTGATCGATAAGACCCGCCAGGATCTGGTTTATCAGAAAGAGCAAACCTACATTCAGGACTATCTGATGCAGAACAGTACTTTCAAGGACATTCCCCAGAGCCTTTACGATTACCAGAACGACTGCATCACCACTTTCTACTCTGCCTACGCTTCCGCCTACGGCATGACGCTGGATCAATTCGTTCAGAGCTACGTCGGCGCGGATTCCATGAAAGACTATCTGGATTCGGTACAGGATCAGAACGATACAGCCATCAAAACGGCCCTGATCTATCAGGCGATCGCCGAAAAAGAAGGCATCAAATCAACGGAACAGGACGTTGTCGATTATCTGACGAAAGAAGTCAAAAATGATGATGTAGACACATATACTTCCCAGTACGGTATGCCCTATCTGAAACAGGTGGTACTTGACTGGACAGCTTTTCATGTGATCGTCGATAACGCAAAACTGCAATAAAGTGTCCACGGCCCTGCCCGGCCGCAGGACCACGTGATCCAAATAAGCTAAAAAATCCCTCTGTTCCTATACCGGGACAGAGGGATTTTTATATACGGACTATACACATCGAACTATTTTCTGTTGTACCTTAATCAGCTGCACCGGCTGCCGCATCCGGCTTTTGCAGATCGGGCCACCATTTCCGGAAAACACCCGCGATGACCGAGCAGACAGGGCCCAGCAGAAGACCCATAAGGATGGTCGCCACGTAAAAGCCCCGCATCAGGATCATACCCAGAATGATAAAAGCAAAGTCCCATGCCATTCGGATAAGGAAGTGGGGGATCCTGGTCTTGGATAAGCCGTCCATAAAGATCAGAGGCAGGCTGTCATAAGGCGAGGTACCCATGTCCGCGTTCACATACAGGGCAATGCCCAGAACAAACCCGATAAGACCGATGGTGAAGATCCCGATCCGGCTGGGCAGATAGGTAAAAGCGGAAGCCGGCAGGACCCTTCCCCACAGCCAGCGGAAAAAGTCACTGATGTAGCCGACCAGGACCATGTTAGCGACCGAACCGACGTTGATGCGGCGCGGCTGGGTCAGCAGCACGGGCAGCAGCATGATCAGGTTGCCCAAAAGTTCTACCGTACCGAACATGATATGCGTCTTCTGCGACAAGCCCAGACAGGCCAGTCCGTAAGGATCCGCCCCGAAGTCACTGAGGATCAGTAAAGCCAGGTTGAAACCGGTCAGAAAAACGCCGACGATCATGATCAAAAAACGCTGTTTGAAATGTCTGTTAAAGCCGATCCAATCCTTAACAGCGGAAGAAAGGGACCGGCTTTTTGTAGAGCCTGAAGACATGATCAGAAGTAAACCACCTTATTGTTGTTCGCGGATTCAAAGATCGCTTCCATCAATTTCATGACCTGACGCTGCTGATCGTGGGTAACGATCTGGGTCGCTTCTCCGTTCAAAGTAGCGGCAATGTTACGGTAATAGTCATGAATATCCGAAGGGATACGAGGCAGAGGAAGCTCCGAAATGGTATCGGGCGTACGAGGGGCCATGGTTTTGGTAAGGCCGGCCGCGGTAATAATGGGCACCGCGTCGTGCTTCTCATCGCTTTTTGCTACCACGATCTTGCCGTTGCAGGCAAAATCGGTAACTTCAGCAGTGCCGTTGATGCCTTCTACATACCAGCGGGGCAGATTGATAAAGTTGCTGGTGCCGACTTCAACGACAAAATCGATCCCGTTTGCAAAAGTAAACAGGGACGTAAAGCCGTCATCCACCTCTTCGTTGGTCACATAGGTAAGACGGGCGTAGCAGGAAACGGGCATCTGACCCATCATCATATTCATCTGA
>Ga0256404_1005923_pt1 | contig 20883 bp, 14 predicted proteins | sample RumenRJG_01DNA_FD_185990 | JGI IMG/M metagenome (GOLD analysis project Ga0256404, IMG submission 185990) | Bovine rumen microbial communities from Lethbridge, Alberta, Canada - RJG_01 | ecosystem: Host-associated > Mammals > Digestive system > Stomach > Rumen | place: Canada: Alberta | collected...
TTTTGCGTTCTTTTTGCTTAAATTGATTCCTTGAGATTCATAATAACCTGGACGATAAATAAACATGACTTTATCTGCGTCTTGCTCAATTGCACCAGACGATCTTAAGTCAGAAAGTTGAGGACGTTTATTGTCTCTTTCTTCAGTTTTACGATTTAATTGAGCTAAACATAAAACTGGGCAATGTAGTTCACCTGCTAAGACTTTAAGTCTTCTTGAAAAGAAAGCAATCTTTCCTTGTTCGTTGTCTTTGAAAACATTTTTAGGGTCATTAATTAAACCAATGTAGTCAATAACAATTAAAGCTAATGCGCCTTGGCTATCTTTAAGTTTTCTTGCTTTTAAACAAATATCATCAATTGAGTTTCCACTATGGTCATCAATATAAAGAGGGATTTCTGCGAAATCATTTTCAGTTTCTCTTAATTTTAAGCGCTCTTCTTTACTTAAAACACCTTTTTGGATTCTATCAAAAGGAACGGATGTTCTTGAGGCAAAAAGTCTTTTAACAATCATGTCGTTAGCCATTTCTAAAGAGAATAATGCAACTGGTCCTCTCTTTTGAGTGGCTGCATGCAACGCCATATTTAAGGCTAAAGCTGACTTACCAACAGCAGGTCTAGCAGCTAAAATAATAAGCTCATTTTCAGAAAAACCATTCAAAACTTGATCTAATTTTTCAAAACCTGTTGAAATACCTGTGATTGTATCTTGCACGTTATGGCTATTTCTAATCTTTTCGCCGACTTGTCGAGCTGCTTCTTTCATTGAAACAAAGTCGCCAACTTTTCTATTTTGAGTTATTAAATTGATACGTCCTTCGCAATCAGCAACAAAAGAATTAATGTCTTTAATTTCTTTTGTTTCGTATTCTCGTTCGATTTTTCCAAGCTCAACTAAGAAGTTTCTAAGAAGTGTTTTCTCTTTTAAGCCTTTTACGTAGAATTCTGTGTTAGCAAAATTTGTGACGCATTTTGTAAGGTCCATTAAATAATCAATTCCACCAATTTTATCGATATCTTTTGTGTTTGTAAGTTGGTTTGCAACAGTTGCAATATCAATGCCAATTCCATGGTCATATAAGGTTCTCATCGCTCTAAAGATGATACGATTCTTCATGTTTTCAACATAAAAATCTTCTTCATCTAAAGATGAAAGGACGTCCGTAGCTTGACGGGCATCCATTAAGCAAATGCCTAAGATAGTTTTTTCTGCAAATTCATCTTGTGGAAGATTTTTAACCATATTAACCCTCAGTAATGTGAACTCTAACTACACCAATAACGCCTTTATACAATTCGATTTTGAGGTTTGTATATCCAAATGCATTTAGTGGGATTTTATCTACAAATCTTCTCTTATCAATTGTGATATCAAATTGTTCTTTTAATGCTTTTTCAACTTCTTTTGTAGATACACTTCCTGCGCATCTTCCGTCTGAAAACGCTTTTAATTTAAATTCTAGAACGATCTTTTTTAATTTTTCTGCGTCCTTTTCAGCTTGTGCTTTTAGTTCAGCTTGCTCTTGAGCTTTAGCTGCATTTTGGCGATTTAATTCTGCTACTGATTCGGATGTCTTTTTTACAACTAATCCTTTTGGGATTAAGAAGTTTTGTGCGTATCCATCGGATACTTTTTTGATTTCGCCTTTTTTGCCGATGCCTTTAACATCTTGTAATAAAATAACTTCCATATTACTCTTCATTCTCTCCTTTCGTATTTCTTGCTGAAGTGAGATTCTTGTCAAGAATGTCCAATAACTTTTGCTCAGCTTGAGCAATTGTAATGTTATAGAATTTACCTCCCGCTAAGGATAAATGTCCTCCGCCAGAGTCAAGTTTCTCGCAGATAACTTGAACATTTATTGAACCATCACTTCTTGCACTAACTCCAATTTCTTTATCGCTAATTCTGCCTAATACAAAGACAGCATTATTTCCACGAAGTTGCATACATTGATTTCCGACTTTCGCAAGTTGTGCTTGCTCATAAATGACATTATCTTCACCTAAGCAATATGACACACCATAGAATGGTGATTTCTTTCTCTCAATAAATTTACTAATTGTAAGGAATTCTTCTTCCTCATCTTTAAGTAAATCGCTAGCCGCGCCGTTATCTGCTCCATAATCTTTAAGAATCATTGAAGCTTCAAATGTTCTCATACCAACAGTTTTTGTTTTATAGAACCCAGTATCAAGGAAAATACCGCTAAGAATAATTGTTGCGTAATCTTTTCTAAGTGGAATCTTACCTTCTGAATTGTATTTAATCATTTCAACAACAAGTTCAGAGGCACTTGATGCTGATGGGTCAATCATACTTAAAACAGGTTTTTCAATAAATTTCTCGCCTCTTCTATGATGATCAATAACAACAACTTTTTCTGATTTATCCAATAAAGTTGGGCAAACTGTATTGTTTGGAACTGATGTATCGCAAACAACAATTAAAGATTTAGGTCCAAGTCTTTCAACGGCTTCTCTTGTATCCACAAAAACTTCATTGTAATCAGCAATTTTACTAACAGCTGCAGATCTTGTTTTCTTTTCAGAAATTTTTTGGTCATAAACGACTCTTGATTCGACTTTACAATATTCACAGAGTGCCTTGACACCTAAACAACTTCCTAAAGCATCCATGTCTGTTCCTTTATGACCCATAATTAAGACATTTGAACTTCTCTTAATAAGGGAAATAAGTGAGTTAGCAAAGACTCTAATTTTAACTTTTGAAGTACTCTCAATAGCTTCGGTTTTACCACCAAAGTATTCAAGTTCGCTACCGCCATTACTGACAACAGCTTGGTCACCACCTCTAGACATTGCGATTTCTAAGGCGTTACTTGCAAGTTCATTTAACTTATTAATATCAAGTTCGAATCCATATGCGAATCCAATTGATAAAGTTGCACGTGTGCTTTCCCTAAAAATAATATTTCTTGCGCTATCGAGTAACGAGAAATTATCTTTGATAATATCTCTTAAATGTTGGTAACTACAAAGTGCTAAATAAGAGTCAGTTCTAATTTCTCTAAGAACAATTTTGTATGTTTTTGCATACTCATTGATGAGCTGTCTAATTCTAACAATGTTTTCTGTGTCGGTCTCGCTAGCAGAAATAATATCGTTGTAATTATCGATATTAATAATACCTACGCATGTTGCGTCATCGATTGTATTGTTATAAAGATCTTCGTATGCAGTAACTTCTTTAAAAATGAAAAGGTTTGCAGATTTAAGGAATTTTATATCAAAACTTCTCTTATCAATCTTAATCGTGACTTTATTTACATCTTTTTTGTTGAAGTCATCTAACTCTGGTTTCCGTTTGTAAATGTTCTCATTTAAAATGTCTAGTGATAAATCTCTAAGGTAATCACTAAGCCAAATAATGTTGCCGTTTTCATCAACAATGAGATATCCAATTTGGCCAAACTTATAAGCTTCTTGCACATCGTTTCCAATGACACTTAGTGTCTTTATGTCGCTAGCCTTTTTAAGGGAATAAATTCTAGTTACTTGTAGCCAAACAAATAAGCAGTCGATAAAAAGTAAAATGAAAACACCATAAAGGATGTACTCAAGTTTTATGTATTTATAAAGATCCCACCATTGCAAAAGATAAATACATGCAAAGGCGCCAACAAGAAGCACCTCCACGACTGTAAGAATGGTAGTTTCAATAAGTAAATTTCTAAATTTTCTTTGCATAATAAAAACCTTCCTAATATTATACATACTTTGAGTGATTTATTAAATAAATCACTTAGGCGAAAATTTTATGGTTTCAAATAATTGTGTAAAAGACGTTTATGAATATATGAAATCAATTCTAAGCCTTTAAAATGAGTTAAATATTAGTGCTCAAAACATCGAGGAACTCAACTCTTTTTATAAAAACAGTGCGCAGCAGCACTATTTTTTAAAAGATTCTTTTGAATTAATTCATTCATTTTTACTGTACCTATAATCACGTATTTCTTTTAATTATCAGAATTATTTTCACTTTCAATTTTCGAATTGCCACTTTATTAAAGGGAATTTCAATTAAGAAAAATCATTCATATTTTAATTCTTTTTTTATACCTTAAAAATAAGTCTTTATTTTTTTGAAACTTACTTCAAAAACCCTGCAAATCTCGATTATTTTTGATTACAAACTCTTATTTTGACTATTTTCAGATTGCTCTTTAAGAAGGCGTTTTTTTCTTCTATCATATCCTGCAGTTTTCTTACGAAGCTCGTAAAATTTCTTCTTATTAAAGTACATAATTCCATCAGCACGCCCAAAAACATCGTGGAAGTCTTTATCTATATTTTCATCAAAAGACGCTGCCCCTTTTGAAACTGACAAATCATATTTAGTTGTTCTATTTATGGTTTCTAGATCATCATCAATTTGTTTAGAAAGAATTTCTATCTCTTCTTTAGATTTTAAAGTTGTTAAAACAACAAACTCGTCTCCGCCAATTCTAAAACAGTCCTCTGTTCCAAATATTGTAGAGAGAACTTTAGCGACATAAATAATCGCCTCATCACCGTTATTATGTCCATATTGATCGTTAATCTCTTTTAATCCATTAATATCTACAACAAAAACAGTGTAATCGGTAGAAAGATGGTTAATTCTATTAAAGTAAGATGTTCTATTTCCAATGTGACAAAGCGCATCGTAATTCGCTAATCTATGTGCATATTCGATATATTCTTTAACTTCTTCTCTAGTTTCTTCCACAAGTGATCGAAGTAGGGCGGTGTCTCCTGTTTTAGTATCAATTTCATTTTTTAGTGATTTATTAGAAATTTCTTCGTTTTGTAAACGAATACTTTCAGCAAGTTGTTGAACATCTTCTTCTAATAAAATGACATCATTTAAAATTGCGTTCATTCTTCTTCTAATTGTTGCATTAATTATCAATCCAAGAGCAATACCAACAGCTGCAGTTGAAGCAGTAACAACAATTATATAGATTGCATTTTCCCAAATCATTGAGTCATACCAATCTGCCCAAACGTCAATTCCAACAACCATAGTAACTTCGCCAGTTGTTTGAGAAAATACAGGTGCGTAGGCACTGTAGAATTTCCCCCATCTATCTTCAAAAGGTTCTTGATCAAATTCTGCGCGACCATTCCATGCTTCGCCTAACGCATAAGTCCATTCTAATTCTTCGCCAAATTCTGCAGGATCTTCAGAAGGATCCATTAAAAATATGTATTTATCTTCATCTTCTTTTCTTGCACCATAAATATAAGCTAATTCTCCGTTAACACCTTCATTAGCGGTTTTAAAAGATTTCATGACATTAAATGCGTCATCATATTTAGGCGTGCCTTTATCAGATTCTTCGACATCTTTAACTAAATCTCCATCAATTAAGCTAGCCGCAGTTACAGCCATTTCGATTGTCTTACTTGAAATAGTATTTTTCATATGTGACACTGTTCTACTGGTTAAAACACCGCCAAGAATACTAGTCACAGCAATTAAAAGACCTATAGCAGAAAGCGTTATAGTTAAAGATAATTTACTACTACGAAGCTTCGTTTTCTGTTGTTTCATACTTAATCATTCAAAGAAGTTGCACTCTCATTATAAACCCGAAAAAATATATAATGTTAAAAAATTGAAAAATTTCAACCTTTCATATAAGTTAATATTACTCTTTCTCTATATCTAATTTCGATATAAAAAGAAGACGTTGCTTAACAATTTAAGCTTTACGTCTTCCTTAATTTCAAATAAATATTCTTTTAAAATTGAAAATATTTTTCAAAAACCCTGCAAAACTCAACTATTTTTAAGTTTACAAGACTTGGAATCCTTCAAAATACATGTATTCAGGACCTGAATAATATTGGTTATGAGTCCTTTTTGCACTTAACCTAACATTAGCCATAAGTTCAGAAAGTCTACCAGAAATTGAGAATCCACATACAGGTATTTCTTCGTCACCTTTATGCAAAATTGCTAATCTTACTTCACCACCAAGATAGTCATTTAATAAATCACATTGAATTCCAGAAAATTGAAGACACTCAAGATATGTTTCACCTTTTAATGACTCTTTTGTTAATTTTCCTGTATTAATTTCAGCAAGTGGCAGATTACCTGTGCATTCTTTATTTACATATTGAGCAAACCTATTTCCACCATAGAAATCTTTTACAACGCCATTTTCAATAATCACTTTCTCTTTAAAAGATGCGCCATCTTCATCAAACTCAGCACTTTCAGAACATTCAGGAATGTGATTCTTCATTCTAATTGTAATCTTATCACCTTCGCCTTTTTGAATGTTGTCTCCAACCTTTAAAGCATTTGAATCATTTGCTAAAGATGCATAATTTAATTCACCAACGTACGAGTCTAAAATTTGGATAATTTCTTCATCTCTAATAAGTACGTTCATTGATTTATCTAAAGAGATTTTCTTTGCTTTAGCTCTAGCTTCGACTTCAAACAATTTATTAGAAATGTATTCTTTAATTTCTTCTTTAGTGAACTTTGAAAAATTCTTTTGAGCGTAAATTTCAACTGATTCATTTTCTAGATCAAAAGTAGGAATTGTTTCAATCATACATTTATATAATGTTGCTGATTTATCAACACCCTCAGAATTAATGATTCTCTTTGATAATTTATTAACAAATATTTCAGTTGCATTTAATTTTGCACCATTCTTGTTTTTAACGCTAAAAATCGCCTCTGCAATTTCGTTAGCCATTTCATTTAAAGGTTTTCCTTCTAATGGAATTTCACACTTTTCATTTTTAATAAGTTCATAAGGAGGATTAAAAACAGCAAGTGCATTTTCTTTTCCTGTAGCAATTTGAGCAAGAATTTCTTCATCGCTGTTTGAAGGGCTAACGTTAAATTTAGCATCACCTAATTTTCCGTCATGTTTTACAAAAACAGTAACGCTTATTTCATCAAAATTCCCGCTTCTAACAGTCTCAACTTTTTCTTTTACAAAATAAAGCTGATAAATTTCTCTATTAGTTGCGTTAATAATAAATCCATCAAGACCGCTTTTATTTAATAAGTTAACTAATCTATTCATCATGATAATTTAACCCTCGCTTTCAAATATGGGCCACCATCAGAAACTCTAACCCGTTCTTTATAGCCTTTTCCACATGATCCTGCTCCGATAACTGATACATCTGGACTTACCATACTAATTGATTTTAATAAGTCAGGAACATAGCCACTCATGACAACTGGTGAAACATAATTTTCAGTTAATTTGCCATCAACAATTTCAATGCCATATTCACAAACACATTGAATTGCCCAGTTCTTTGGGTCTTCCATACCATTATTTGTTTCAAAAAGCATATAACCATGCTTAATTGATTTAATCATATCTTCGACACTGTCTTTTCCACCTTCAAAGAAAGTGTTTGTCATTCTTGTGTAAGCTTTATTTTTAAATGATTGTCTTCTTCCGTTTCCTGTTGGTTCACAACCAAGTTGTCTAGAAGATACTAAATCACAAATTCCACCAAGAAGAATACCATCTTTGATAATTTGTGTGTCATGAGCTAAAACTCCATCATCATCAAAGAAATATGATGCTGTTGATAAAGTAGAATTGGCTCCATCTTTCATGCTAACTAAAGGTGAAGCAACATATTTATTTATATATTCTTTTGCAATTGCTCTTTCCTTTACAAATTGATCCATCTCAACGCCATGTCCGAACGCTTCATGTGCAATTAAACCAGAAATGCTTGGGTGTGTTACTACGTCATAAACACCTGGTTCAATAGGTTTTGCTTTAACTAAATGTTGGGCTTTTGCAAGGATTTTTTCAATTTGAGAAGGTAAATCATTCATAACACCCGCAATTTTTGTGCCGTATGAATCTCCCCTTACAGCAACCATTTTTCCGTCTACATAATATCCTAAAAGCATACCATTAACCCAAGTATATGATTGAGTTAACTCCTTTTTACTAGATAAAAATAACTTTGAAGTTGCAACATAAGAAAGCATTGCCATTCCATTAACATAGTGGCTATCACTGGCAAGAATTTGATCTTTTAAAGTCGATAATTCTTCAATTATCTCTTTACTACTAAATGAATCAATATCCGTTTCTCTTTCGAAATCTTTCTTTAAAGATTCCTCTTCAATTGGAATAGTAGAAACCTCATTTAATTCTCCATTTAATTTAACTTTTTCTAAGACGTCTTTAGCGAATTCTTCAACATCATTTGGCATTACATCAAACGCATATTCAAAAAAAGCTCCGCCATTGCTCATTTTAGCAACAAACCCTCTTTCTGAATCAAATCCTTCTCCAATCGATGTGTTAACTTTATTTACCATATAACGCATTGATTTAACGTCAGTTCCTAAAATCGAAACATAGCGATAGGATTTTAAAAGAATAGAAAGCAGTTGTTTGAGTTTTAATTTACTATCATTTAAAAACTTTGAAAACATACTATAACTCCCTCCATAGATATTTTATTTTCGTATTATTTTAAAGCAAGAAAAACAACTTCAAATTCGGAAAACACATGCACTTGGTTATTGTTTTTCTAAAAAATACTAAAAATAAAAGAGGCTCTAATTAATCAGAGCCTCAACTAATTAACTATTTTGTTAATCTCTTCCAAGCACACTTGCTACATATGCACGGTCGGTTAATTTGCTTTCTTCAATCTCCACGTCGGGATTAATTCCTTCTTCAACATCGCTATATGTTGAACCATTCTTTGTTACTATTGTAGCAACGCTTGATTGGTTAAACGATGAACCAATAGCAGTATTTGAGAGTCTAACAGAGCAGGTTCCTCCACCAGTTTTTTGTCCTAACAAAACAACATTACTATTATTTTGTTTAGCTAATATTGGCATAGCGTTTCCAGAACTAAACGAGAATCTAGAATCTAAGAAACAAATTTTGTATCCAAGTTCACTTAAAGATTTATCGTTGTTATCAATTTTTCCGTCAGCATTAATGTCAACTTTATAACTTACGGCAGAATGTGATTCTGAAAGTCCGTTCATCATATATGTATTAATGTCGCCAATCAAAGTTCCTAATCCATAAAGCAAGCTACTAGCAAATCCACCATCATTGCTTGTTAGATCAACAACAACGTATTTAACTTTGTCTTTATTGGCGCTTGATGTAATTGTTTTATATGCCTGAGCAAATAATGTTTGAGTATTTTCAACTATATCCTTATTGCTTAATGAACTTAAAGAATATAATGCTTGTTCATTAATTTCAGTAAAATTGTTAAACGAAATGTAAGCAATTCCGTTTGTTTGGTCAATTTCAAGTCCTTCTTTAATGCCTTGCTTGGTTTTTTCTTTTGCAAATTCTTCGCCGTCAACAATATATTGTCTATATTGCTTGTCGAATTGATTTTGATCTACTTTCATAGTTCCGTAATCGTAAAGAGGTGAATTTGCAGTAAAGGCTGTGTGGGCATCGCGTAACGTAGACAAGCCATAAGCTAAGGATGCATCCATTGTTTTGACGTTTCCGGAAATTAAATCATTTTTATATCCTTTGTTTGAGAAAAATTCATCAAAACTATTAATGTTTTTCTTTGTTTTTAGCCCATATCCATTGTCATAATTTAAAAGCAATGATTGATAGAAAAATTCTGAATAATGTGATGAAACTGTCTCAAGTTTAGGACCATTAAAAAATTTCTTTCCTAATGAGGTCAAGCCTTTTAATCCTAAAGCGTTAGTTTCAAGTGTTGAAACATCTGTAAGGAGATATAAATCATGCATATTGTAAGCAATATTGTTTCCTTCAATTATGCTTAAAAATAAGTCTGAGAAAGTTTGAACAGGTAAATAATTCTTGCCCGAATAGTTAATAATGCTAATTTGCGAATATTTTTTTAAATCAATGACAACTTGCTTTCCTTTTTCAAAACTAGAGTTAGAAACTTTTACTGACTTAACTCCGCTAGGAATTGTATACATATAAAGTGTAGGTTGAGAGGTAGGAATTAAGAACTTATCCATATCTGCAAAAGTAATTGTTTGAGATTCACCATCCACAACCGCTGTAGCGCCGTTCTCATTTTTTAAAGTTGATTTATTTCCGTTATTTTCAACTTTAACATTTAAAGAGCTACCACCTTTTGCCTTTCTAAATAAATCAAGCACTTGAGCTGCATTATCCATTGAAATATATGGTTCTTCTTTTTCAGCACGATATAAAACATCAAGCGCTAATTCTGATGTGACATTTCCGTTATCAGGATCTAAAAAATATAAGTCTTTTCTTACAATGGTGTCTTTTTCGTATAATTCCACTTTTGAAGTATCAGTATTGCTGCAACTACATCCAACAAGCATCATAACAACACCGCTAAGTAACAATAATTTAGTTTTCATTGAGCAGGTCCTCCAAATCATCAGTGAATATTGTATCAAAAAATGGGTTTTGTATGAATATTAACCAATGATTTTCATTCCACTCAACATTTCATAAGAAATGTAAGGGTTTGTCTTACTTCTTCTTTTATAGATTGATTCCATAAGAGAGATAATCTCATCTTTTGTATAGATATTTTCATCGTGACTAGTTAAAACAATCTCATATTTTGATTCTTTTAAAAATTTTATTAATGAATTGTGTAAAGAAACATTGAATCCTTTGTTGTTTCCGCATAATGCATCGCCAATTAATAAATATTTGTCGTTGATGATTAGTGCTAGGCTCCCTTTTGCGTGGCTATTTTGCACACTAAAAATCTTTAAGTTAACTCCATCATTAATTTCAATCGTATCTTTGACAACAGTTCCTACACCTAGAACTTTAAAAGAATAATCTCCTAGATAAATATCGGTATTCACTAAATTTAGTAACTTCATATTATCCATGTGATCAGCATGAAAATGAGAAATAATTATTACTTTGTTTTGTACTTCTCCAATAATTTTCCTGGATAATTCATTTGAACCAACATCAAAAATATATGTTTTCTTGTCTCCTTTTATAAAATAAACCATTGCAGAAAGAGGATTCTCTGAAGATGGAAGGTATTCTAAATAGCTCTCGATCCTTTTGATATTACAACTTTCCAATGTCTTTAAATCTTCCATAATTAAGGTAGTTGCTGGATTTAATAATTTCCTCTAATAAGTGAAAAACAATAGGTACGTGCATTCGTTTTCTCAGAAAAATTATACATTTTATACAATTAAAAATAATCCAAATAATGCCATTGTCATGGTTGGCAAAGCAATAATCGTACCATATTTAACAAAACCAATAAAAGTGTATTTTACTTGGTATTTATTTAATAAAGATGAGAACATTATTCCAGCTAGAGCGCCAATTGGAGTTAAAAATGCACCGATATTACTTCCTATGATACTAGCGTAAACTGCACGAACAAAATTTACTTCATCCAAGCCAATTGGCAAACGCGAATATAAAATACTCATTGGAATATTGTTTATAAAATTACATGTTAGTAATGATGAATATCCATAAACCCATATTGTATTCCCTTGATTTAAAAATTCGCCTATTTTTTCAGAAATTCCTTGGTAATTTAATGCAACAACTATAACAAACATAGACAAAAAGAATGGAATTAAGCTAAAAGGCAATCTTTTAAAAGATCCTATAATGTAATCCCAGTGTTTATGTGTTACAAGTCGAATAATAAGAGCTATTAAAAGCAAAATAGTTGCGCAAGATAAAGAAATTAACCACATTTCTAGATTTATGTAACTTGAAATTACTAAGAATACAAGGCAAATAAATAAAATTGAAACACCAACAATTAAATCAACTTTGCTCTCGATGTGTTGTTCATCTTCTGATATTTCCATCGACTTCTTTAAATGTTTTCTAAATAGCAAATAGATGATTCCAAACTCAGTTATACCAGCAAAAAGAGTAGGTAAAAACATTACTCTAAGATATCCGATGAAATCAATATTAGCTGAAGTTGCTAAATAAATGTTTGTTGGATTGCCTATGATAAGCATCATTGACCATGTATTGGCAGCCGCAAATTCGGCAATCAAATATGGTAATGGATTAATTTTTGCGTGTTTAGCAAAAAAGCAAATAAATGGTGTTAAGGTTAGAATAACAATGTCGTTGGATGTAAATACAGTAAGAATTGAGGTCAAAACATATAAAATAATGAACAAAACAAATTGATTATTCTTTGCTTTTTTTGTTGCAACTACTGCTAAAAACTTAAAAAGTCCAATTTCATCTAAGTAAATTGACAATATAGTCATCGAGAAAAATAGAACTAAAATCTTTAGTGGATTTATGCTACTAGCAGCCGTTAATTCTTTCCGTGTCTCATCTAGAGGAGCAAAAGAAAATGATAGCAAAATAATTGCGCCAATTGGTGCTATTAACCAATATGGAGCAAATTTTATTTTGCCTATCTTAATACTTGGGAAAAATATAATTGATAGGGTAACAAGTATAAATGTAGAAATAGAAATAATTAACGTTGGAATCATAAACCAAAGAATAATTATCTACTTTTTTACCTAAAGGTAAAGTGTTAATTTAATTAAAGTTTGCGGCACGTCGTGTATATAGTCAAAGTATTAAGATTTTGAGAGTAAATCTTCCCATTCTTTGCGTGTAATTTTATAAACTCGGCATTCCTCTCCGCTTTTTGTTATATAAAAATGTTGAAAAATCATTCCATTTGCTTCTGCTGTCTTATAAGAAGGCAAATTATCTTTATTCATATACGAATAAACTTCATCAAAATCAAAATGTGTAAAGAAATAATCTCTCACGGCTTGAGTCATTTCTTTGCCTAATCCTTTCTTGTGGTAATCTTTTCGTAAATGATATCCGATTTCTGGTTTATCTTCGTCATCAATGCACTGCATAGATACACCACAATCTCCAATCATTTCATTAGTGTTTTTATCAATGACTGCCCGTAATCCAAAACCTCTTTTTTCATAGCTTCCTTTGCACCATTTAATCCATCTTAAAACACCTTCATCATCATAAGGTTTAGGATAATATTTCATTGTTTCAGGATCTGAAATAACTTTTTTAAGCGCATCAAAATCGCCATCTTCCATTTCTCTTAAAATTAATCGTTTTGTTTCTAAAATGATTTTCATTAATATCACTGTATTTTCTATATATTTCTAACTATTTTTTTACAATTATTAATAATTGATTGAGCAACGTCTTTATCAATCTTATTTTTTTGCGCTACTTTGAGCATATCTACTTCAGTAATGTTCTTACCCTTACCGTTTACTGATGTTGTGTGTTCACCATAATAAGTTCTTCCAGGGGTGATATCGTATGCTGGTGATAATCGATATGTTTTATTTTCATCATCATAGATGAATGAGAAGTTTTTCGTGTGGTCATCTTGATTGTCAATCAGGACATTAAAAACCATTCTTCTATACATTTCCACGACATCATCATCATTTTTTGTTAACACTCTGGTTAGTTTGATTAGTTCATTATAATCAAGAGAAGGTGCTCTATAATCAACTTCCAACAAAGCCGCCGCACTTATCATGTGTATTCTTTTATTACCACACCTATCAAATCTTTTAATCAAAAAATATTTATTACCGCACTTAGATGTTATTAACTTAATATCTGGTATATTTATTCCGCTTTCTTTGGCAAGAGACATGTATTTGTATTCAAGTTCTGCAATGTTCTTGGGATCAAACCTTGAAGAAAATTTAACTATATAATCTTCTCCTTCATATTTGATTAATGATTTAGGTCTAGCGCCACCACTAGAACCACCCAATGAATATAGCTCATTAATATTAACAACTTCTTTTGAATTTAATAAATCGTCACACTCTTTTTGAATTAAATCAAAATCAATATTGCTTCTATCAGATTCAACACTTAAATCTGGAACATATTCTAATAGTCCCATGCCTGACGATCCAACGTATGCCAATCTATCTAAGCACGTTAATTCACTAGTATTAATGCCTTTTCTTTTTAAGTAACGATCTAAAAGTAATTCACCATAACTATCTGGCAAAGAATCAGCAAAAACGCCAAATAAACCTTTGAAATAAGGCGAAGTCGCAAAGAATAACTGTTTTGATAAAGGCAGTTTAAAAGGATTTATAGAAAATCCGTTTTCTACCCATTCATCAGTGTATTGAAAAGCCACTCTATTGTCATTTGTTAAAGCTAGAGTACCGACCTTTATCTTTTGAGCAAAAACATCAATCTTTCTGATCATTAATTATTTCCTCAATCGATTCATATGTTCGTTGGTTTTTAAATAGGTTATCCAAATCATCATATAGTTGCAGTGCCAGTGCGAGTTTCACTAACGAAGACAAAGAAATATCACCTGTTTTTTCAAATCTTCTAATAGAAGCATAAGAAACACCAGATAAAACAGAAAGCCTTTGTTGAGAGACCTTTTTGCTTTTTCTAATCGCAATAAAACGCTTAGCAATTTCTAGTTGCTTTTCATAATAAGTGACAAATTGTAACGCCTTTTCTTCCATATGCTAATATATTAGCACATTTACTGTATTTTTCGATATTTTTTGATAATATATTAGCAGTTTTTGAAATAGATAATCTTCATGTATATTATAAAAAGTCGCTCTTCATGGATGACTTAATCTATATTGATTTTAGCCCTAGACTTAGGACTTCTTCATATGTTTCGACTAATGGGTTGGCTTGGCTCAATGGTTGAATTCGATGTAGACCTATCACACGAAAATAGAGTGCACATAAAAACTAGAGTTGTAATTAGAATTATAAATCTTTTCATAAAGATCACCTTTATGATTATTTACTACAATATCGTAAAAGAAGAGAGGCAAACTACCTACGAAATTAAAATCGTTGATATCATGCCTGCTCTAATCGCCATTTTTTTATTCACTATCAGGTATTGAAACTCTTAAAACAAATATCTGATTATCGGTTTTTATATCAACGAATCCACCATATTTTTTTGCAAGAACATCAATACTTCTTATGCCAAATCCATGATTCTTTGCATCTATCTTTCGTGTCTTATAAATGCCATTTTCAATATTTAAAGTTCCTTCATAATAATTATCACAACGAATCGATGAAATCCCGTTTTTATGTGAAACGTTAACCGAAATTACACGTAAGTTTTTATTCTTTAAATTCATCGTTGCTTCGATTGCATTATCAATTATATTTCCAATTAATGTATAAAGGTCGATATTTGAAACCTTCATAAATGCTTCTGGATCAGAAATGTACGAAAGTTTGATTTTATGCTTCTTACAATACGCATATTTATCGCGAAGAATGATTCCAATTGTGTGATTGTCGAGATAAATCGTGCTTTCGTAGTCGCTGATTGTATCTTCAAGTTCACTTAATAACTTTTCTGCGTCCGGTCCACCTTCTCTTAAAATTTTGACTTGATGTTTTAAGTCGTGAGCTTTGATTCTAATATCTTCACTGTTAGCTTTTGAGAATTTGAATTGGTTTCCTTGTTCCTCAAGCAATTTTAGAGTTAATGAATTCTCATTTTTTAACCTATTTGTATACCTTATTAAATAATCCATTGCAAACACTGCGACTAAAGCAGTTATTTCACCTAAAACCGCCATCTGAATTAATATTGAATAGCCATCAGTACTATAAGTTTCGCTGACTGAGTGGATTATAAGAACCATCATGACAACAAAAATATAGATTGATAATAAACTTTTTGTTAAGTTGTTCTCTTCTTTAAAAACAATTTTTCGTACAAGGACAAAATACGTTGCACTTATTGCCAAATATACACCTAAATAGATCATGAAATTGGCAAAAGTTACACCTGTTATGACTAAAAAATTAAATTTATCGCCAACGAAAGTAATCATTAAAAAGTAGAAACAATAACAAAGTTGCCTAATAGATAAACTTTGCGTTATAGTTCCGAAAATATTAAATATTGTTTCTTTAAAGACGAAAAAATTCAATCCAGTAAACAAAGAGAACATCAAGAAATTTAAAATCAAAACCATGATAAGTTCTATCTCACGGCTGTATTCATATATCCTATAGAAATATTCTTCGACATAAACGAAAGCAAATAATATTCCAATAATCACAAGTAAGCTTGTTACTAAACGCAACCAGAAGAAATTTCTACGCTCTTTTTTGTAAACAAAAGGAATTGAAAAAAATAACAATTCACCGAAGAATAGAAAGGTTCTGAACATTAAAAACGAGATTATTGACATTAATTTTTACCTGCGTATTCTTGTAAAGAGAATATAAAACTATCTTTGAAAAGCTTGGTCAAAGGAATTGTAAACGTCTTGGCATTAAATGTTAAATCAACTTCATCCTTTTTAACAAGGCTTACGTAATTCAAATTTGCGATGAAACTTTTTGATGTTTTAGCAAATTTTTTAGACAGAATTTCTTCTACATCTTTAATCGCACCTCTACTGACAATGTCGCCCATTTTTGTATGAAAAGTTAAATAATGCTTCATGACTTCTATATAGAAAATATCGCTTTCATTGAGTTTCAATAATCCTTCACTTGTTTTAATAACAATCTCTTTGTCGACGTTTGATCGAATATAATTCATTGTTTTAATTAGTTTCAAATAGAAATCCTCATAGACTAATGGTTTCAAAATATAGTCGATTGCGTCAACTTTATATCCATCAAGCGCAAATTGAGATGTTTTTGTCACAAATAAGATTGCTACTTTATTATTTTTTGCCCTGATTTCTTGAGCAACTTGAATTCCATTTAGTCCATCACCTTCATCAAGCAAAATATCTAAAATCAAGATGTCATATTTATCAATATTAGAACCTAGAAAATCTTTCGAATTATTAAAAGAAGAAAAAGTATATTCGCAATCAATCGATTGAAAAAACTTATCAATCATCAAAGCAGTCGTTTTTGCTTCGTTTACTTCGTTTTCTAGGATTCCGACATTGATTCTCATGTCTATTATTTTATCAAAAATTTGTGACATTGTATTTTTTCCTTATTTATACAAGAAAAGGCACCGTAAATTTGTGCCTATTTCTTTTATAGAAGGATTATTTAATCTCTTTCTTCTCTTTCTTAACGCCTAACCAGAGAATTAATGCTCCCCCAATTGAGGCTGCCCAAACTATACCATCAAGGGCAAATAAGATTGGTCTCCATGGGAATGTTTGGCTTGTTGTTTCTTGAACAGTTCCATCTTTACTTATCTTATATTGTTCATTAACTGCCCAAGAATTTGTGATAGCATATGCGATATTTTTTGCACTCTTATGAATGTAATATTGCATTGTCTTATCATCTTTATAATCTTTTAATGACCAATAATCAGAATTTGTATTGAGCCACATATCTGTTCCGGCCCATAAACCTGAAATATGATCTTGATAGAACATGGCAGGGACACTTGCTTGGTCAGTGATAACAAAGCCTTTAAAGCCCCATTCATTTCTTAAGACATTAGTCATTGCGCCTTTATGAGCACCTACCCAACGTGCGCCCATTCTATTCATGGCTGCCATTGCGGCATTTGTTTGTCCTTCGACAACTGCGCCTTCGAAACCTTTAAAGAAAATTTCTCTAATGGCTTGTTCGTTTGCAAAGATTGCAGCGCCATATCTATTTGTTTCTTGGTCATTTAATGCAAAGTGTTTTGCATAAGTGATGACACCTTTGCTTCTTAAACCTTTGAGTTCAGCCCCAGCCATCTTGTAGGAAAGAATTGGGTCTTCACTATAATATTCGAAGTTTCTTCCTGAATATGGGCTTCTATGAATGTCTGCACCAGGTCCATAAACGCCAGCTACGCCTGCTGTAATTGAATCTTCGCCAAATTTGACACCTAATTCTTGAATCATGTCAGTGTTCCAAGTACTGCTCATAACCACTTCAGCTGGCCATGCCATACATGAATCACCACCAACAAGAGTTCCGCTGATTCCGCTTGGACCATCCTTATCTTGTGTTTTTGGAAGACCAATTCTATCGAGTTGTTGAGTTGCATAACCACCAACTCTAATTAATTTAGTCATTTGTGAATAACTTAATTGACTAATTAAGTCGTCCCATTTTGGATCAGTAATATCGACACCAATCAAGTCTATGACTTTATATTCAGTATCTTTAGAATCAGTTTTAAATGTAAATGCATTAACTAAAGCATCGTCACTTGAATCGCTATTAACATTGAAGAATTCTAAATCCTTTAATAAAGCATCGCTAGCATTCCGCGATCCGCTTTTGAAAGTTTTTGGGAATGTTCCTGCCCAATCACTTCTTGATAAATAGGTGTAATTTTCATATTTATTAACATCTACATCATCAAATTGATTGGTAATTACTTGCCCAGTTATACTTGATTTTGCATAAGTTGTTTTATCAACAGCGCTTAAACTAAATGCGACAGCTGATAAATTTTCATTTCCAGCTGCGGTCATTTGGTCGCTAACTGTTTTACCTTTTCTAGCAAGAATATTATTTAAAGCGTCGTGTGCGTTTTTACCTGTTGAAAGATAATAATCGCCTTGATTTAAAATATAAGTTTTTGCATCTTTATAGTCATAGGAAGTTAAATCTTTCTTGTCGACTGTGACTTTTACAGTTTCGGATTCACCTTTTTTGAGGAGTTTTGTTTTCCCAAAACCGACTAAATCAACTGAAGAAGCTTCGACTCCGCCAAATGAATATGGCTTTTGACCATAAATTTGAACAACTTCTTTACCTTCGACATCACCAATATTTTTAACCGTAACCGATACATCAAATTTATTATCGCCAGCGTCTACAACATTAAAATCTGAATATTCAAAATTTGTATAACTTAATCCATATCCAAATGGGAATTGCACTGTTTTCGAATAATCATAGTTGTCACCGCCACGTAAAACTTTATCTTCATAACGTGTTTCGTAGTATTTGTAACCGACATAAATACCCTCACCATAAACAAGATATTTATTCCCGTTTGTGACATTACTATTTGCAATCGAATAGTTGCCTAAATTTTGGAATGAAGGTGCACTTGTTGAATCATAAGCATATGTATCGACTAATCTTCCACTTGGATTTTTTTCACCCTTAAGAATTTTAGGAATTGCTCTTATACCTTCTTGTCCAACGCCACCTACCCATAATGCTGCTTTAACTTTTGCATATTCAGCTTCCTCAAGGAAGCCTAATTCCATTGGGTTATTTGCGTTAACAATTAAAATAACTTTGTCGAAATTATCACAAGCTAATTTAATGTTGTCGCGTTCATTTTTATCGATTTGTAAATATTTGTATCCAGTTGATAAGTTATCGCGTGGAAGATCAGCACTTTCGCCACCACTTCTACCAATGACAACAATACCAACATTCGAATCTTTTAATGATTCTAAAACTTTATTTGAATATTTAGAAACTGGGACTTCATTTACTGCAAAGTTGCCATGACCGGCTTCATCAGGAGTTTCTTTTCTATAATTTTCTCCATCGCCTTTTGAATAAAAATCCCAAAGTGTTTCGTTTACCGTAAAACCGTTTTCTTCAAGTGCATCTCTTAAGTTTGGTGCTTTTGATGTATCAACTGAGCCTGAACCGCTTCCACCATAAACAAAATCAACTGAATTTTGGCCAAATAAAGATACTTTTAGTTCATCATTTGATAAAGGAAGAGCTTTATCTTCATTTTTTAAAAGTACTGCACCTTCTTCAACGACTTGTTCACAGAGTTCTTTTTCGCTAACATTTGCTTTATACTCGCTTGATGTAAAGAATACATCAAGCAAGCTATCATAATTAAAAGCAATAATTGTGCCAGCAATCAAAGTTGCTGACAAAACTGCACCTACACTGGAAACAATAATAGCGGCTTTTGTTTTTTTACTTAATTTACCCATTATTTATTTCCTTTATTTATAAATTATTCATCAGCTGGATTGCTAACTTCAAATGTGTGGGTTGAATCTGAAAGATAATATTCAACTGCAGGGCCATATGCGGCAACAACATCTGCTTTTGCGTTAGCCATATTCTTTTCGCCTTGTGATTTTGCAGGTAATTCGACTGGATATTCAGCATTTCTTGTGTTGATTGCAATGTTGAATCCGCCAGCTTTTGAGAATGAGTTGAGATAGACTTCATCAGCTGCTGCTAAAGCATAATTTGTATAGCCATCTTCTGAATCACCTTTTGTAACTTTTCCGAAGTTATGGACAGTTGTTGTAGCAAGAAGCATGCTGTAACCATATTTAACTTCTGATTCGAAATATTCGTATGCGTTCTCAGTTGTAATACCTAAAATTCGTGTAACGGCACTGAATGTATTCAATACTTTTGTTGTTTTTTCGTTTCCTTCTCCGTCTAAAACTGGATTGCCACCGTCATCGACTACTTTTTTTTCTTTAAAATTGATATCTAAAGATGAATTGATTTGGAATTTATCTAACGATGCTAAAAGTTCACTAACTTTTGATGAGCTCTTTTCAGAAACGACTTGTTTTTCTGCATGATCTTCAGTTGTAAATGAGAATACGTTTTTATCTTCTTCAGCATAAATAACTGATCCTTGGCCATATTCAGCGATAAGGTCTGCTTTTGAATTAGCCATATTCTTTTCGCCTTGACCTTTTGCAATCATTTCCACTGGGTATTCAGCGTTGACTGAATTTAAATAAATTGAGAAGCCACCAGCTTTTGAATTTCCATTAACGAAAACTTCACTGGCTTCTTTTAATGTGATTGGTAAAACGCCATCTTCAGCTGTTCCTAAAGTGTAGTCACCATAAGCAACTTTAACAGTTGTTCCTAATAACATGCTGTAAGCGTATTTGATTTCGGTTTCAACATATTGATAGATATTTTCTTCGAACAATGTAACTTCATATGCGCTAACTAAGAATGAGCCTTGACCCATA